>SDBV01000303.1_pt1 | contig 69063 bp, 67 predicted proteins | sample 2277081 | NCBI WGS metagenome assembly SDBV01 (sample SAMN10402039, study PRJNA504765) | marine sediment metagenome | isolation source: marine sediment core GS10_PC15, 223 cmbsf | place: Arctic Ocean: Southern Knipovich Ridge | collected 2010
GCCCAGGATCAGCGTCAGTATTACGATGATTCCGAATCCGCACATTAAGCGGAAACCAATTGTTCTTTTTTTAAGCCACATCAATATATCCTATTATTATCGCAACCTCGCTGTCTTGTAGTAACAGCTATATAAATACACTCATAATCAAACAGATTGCCCTAATAACCTGTTTGTTTCAAGTAATATTACAAGTTGATTTAAAAGCAAAGCTTATTACCAATAATAGATATTACGATCATTGATTGCGATTTACTTTTTTTTGCAATTTTTCCAGTTGGTGCATTAAAAATGGATAAAGTTTCCCCCTGTCGTTTTCCCAGCGGCTAACCGTTGCACCTGTCACTCTGATCTTAGCTGCAAACTGCTCTTGTGTTAGACCAAGAGCAGTCCGTAGTTCTCTGACCATTTTAGGAACATCTTGTTAGTCCATGAAACTTCCCCACAATAACATTAGTTTCACAGCAAAATTAAAAAGCTAAATCAGTTACTTGTTACATGACTAGTCATTTTATACTTAAGCAGTAAACTAATCTATCAGGCCCCAATCTGTTTTTTATATAGGGAATTTCTGTGTTTTGGCATAGGGGATTGCCTATTATCAAATTTGATATTGTGACTTTCAGATATGAAAACGGCGAATTTTGGGTGGTTAGTAATTTGCAAATACAAGTCACATAGTTCTTTTAGCGTCATCTCGCCACCAGCCTTTTTGTGTGTTTGTTCCTTGTTGCCATGCAGATACGATGCTTGACTCAGATACTTTTCAAGAGCATGGTTTTTGTCAGAGCCAAAGTAATAAAGCTTTCCGTTGACCTTCTTGCAATATTGCTCAGTTGGATGTAGAGTTAATGGGAATTTATCCGAACGAGTTTTTCTTTTTGATTTAGACATAATACACCTCCGTATAGAAATCGAATAATCTGTTAAATACAAGATGGTTGTAGCTCAGGTTGTTATTTTCAAATCATCTCACGTTTCGCTTTGCCATAACAAACTCTGGCAAAGCATCTTATATTACTACGACGATTTATTATACGAACGTATATTGAAACTTGTGCCATAGGTGATAGTAAATTGAAGATGCCTCGCCAGCTTGCCCTGTGGGAATTCTTTGATTAGCTTGCTTGATGCGGCTTGCTCTCAGACGCAGATTAGATGCAATACGAGATATGGTGAAAACAAAAACGGGCTGGCCTAATAAATCACCTTCCGGCCCCCATACTTTCCAAAAACACCTTGTTATCAGGATACTTCTTAAGCAGTTTGAACATCGCTTCGATCCCCTCACGATTGCTGTAACTCGACAACACTCTCCGCAGCGTCGCCAGCCCCCGCATATCGTCCTGGCCGTAGAGCACCGCTTCCTTCCGTGTCCCGCTTGCCGGTATGTCGATCGCCGGAAATATCCTCGCCTCCGCCATCGACCTGTCCAAAACGATCTCACTGTTGCCGGTCCCTTTGAACTCCTCGAAGATAAGCTGGTCCATCCGGGAACCGGTCTTGATCAGACAAGTAGCTATGATCGTAAGCGACCCTCCGTTTTCAACATTGCGTGCCAGCCCAAACAATCTCCTCGGCACTTCCAGAACCCCAGCCTCCAGCCCACCGCTCATTGTATGACCCCTCGGTCCCCTTCGCCGGCTGACCTGACTATTGAACGCCCTTGCCACACGCGTCAGGCTGTCTATCAGCAAAACAACCTCCCTGCCGCACTCCAGTTCTATTTGCACATGCGCAAGCATAAGCTCGACTAATTCGATATGTTCAGCCGTCTCGTTGTCGATCGTGCTCGCTGCCACCTCCGTACCCGGTACCGCCCTTCGAAAAAGAGTCACCTCCTCCGGCCGCTCATCCACCAGCAATACGATTGTTTTGGTCTGCGGACTGCAGTGCCTGATCGCCTGGACCAACTGTTCCAAAAGGACCGTCTTTCCTGCCTTCGGCGGAGATACTATCAACTGACGCGTCCCCTTGCCTATCGGCGATATAAGGTCTACAATTCTCATGCTCTCCTGCCCGCATCCGCCCAGGTCAAATCTTTCTTCCGGATCGATAGCTACAAGATCGCTAAATCGCGGCCGTTTCCCGAAATCCTCCGGCTTCATGCCCCCTATCGAGTCTATGGACACCAGCGTTGCCCTGCCTTTCTTCCGCTCGACCTCACCGACAACGCCCGCCCCTTCGACTATGTTGAAACGGCGAACCAGTTCAGGGGCAATCATAACCTCAACCGCACCCCGCCGATAGGACCGCTCCACCATCCTGACAACATACTGGTTTCCGCTGACTCGTTTAACTACCCCGCTGATAACATCGACAGACAAAATGCACCTCTGAATTTAAACTTTAATAACGATAATTCACAAAACACTCACATCATAACAGCTATCAATGAAATTGAAAAGCATGGCTTTTTATCTTTGAGCGGTTCTTTTACTGCCTCGCCAGAAGGTGAAACTAATAGTTAAAAAGATCACTGAGGCAATAGTCTTTGCCGGTAGCGAGATTGATGGCTTTCAAGACTTTGGATTTGGTATTGGCCGTAAGCTTTCTGCCTTTGCATGCCCTGGTGACCATTTTATGCGTAAGCTGTTTCGTCGAAGCCGATACGAGATCGTGCGGCTTTAAGTTATGCTTAGCCATAATATCAGCTATAGGCTGAGGACCGAGATCTCTTTCTATATTATCACTCACCGAATACCTTTTTCCTTGGCCTAAACACTATTGGCCGGTAACGAATTACAATACCCAAACCCGCACTTGCCGCCTTTCAATTGATTATCGATTAATGATTATTGAAGCAGGTATTGAATCCCCTCTCTCAAAACCAGAGAGCAAAATTCGTTTTGCTGACTACTAAACTACTACCCACTAATCCACAGGATGCCTTACGGTACGACTATTCACTGCCGTAAGGCATGCTGTGCATAATTTTCGCCACTTCTTTGGCAAAATACGTAATGATAATATCCGCCCCGGCACGTTTGATTGAATAAAGTATCTCCATCATCGCCGCGTTTCTATCCAACAGGCCGGCATCGGCGGCGGCATTGACCATCATATATTCACCGCTGACATTATAGGCTGCTACCGGGCAATCGAACCTTTTTTTCGCTCGATGTATAATATCAAGGAAACACATGGCCGGCTTTACCATCACAATATCAGCTCCTTCGTCAATATCGAGTGCAATCTCGGCCATTGCCTGGTTGGTATTTGCAGGGTCGGCTTGATAACTTTTGCGGTCACCAAAGGCCGGTGTCGAATGGGCAACATCTCTGAATGGTCCGTAAAAAGCAGACGCGTATTTAGCAGAGTACGCCATGATAGCTGTCTGGTGAAAACCATTCTCTTCCAAAGTACGGCGTATATACTTCACACGCCCATCCATCATATCCGAAGGTGCGATTAAGTCGGCTCCGGCCTGGGCGTGTGACAAAGCCATCTTGGCAAGCAATTGGCAGGTGGAGTCATTGTCTATCTTTTTGTCCTTCACCACGCCGCAGTGGCCGCTTTCGGTATAGGCACAGAGGCAAACATCGGTGATGACCAGCAGGTCGCCAACAGCTTTCTTGATTTCTCTAATTGCAAGCTGAACCGCACCGCTTTCGGCCCAGGCCTCTGAGCCTTTCTCGTCTTTGGTCTCGGCAATGCCAAAAAGAAGCACAGCAGGTATCCCCAACGAAGCGACTTCCACAGCCTCGGCTGCAACAGTATCCGGGGAAAAGTGAAAACAGTCCGTCATCGAACCGATGGGTTCTTTAAGTCCCCGGCCTTTCCTGACAAATAACGGGTAAACCAAGTCATCTATATTCAGAGCAGTTTCACGCACTAATCTTCGCATATTAGCGTTGGTGCGAAGTCTTCGCATTCTTATTTCCGGAAAGCCCATTTCAAAACCCCTTTCTGAATACAGCACTTGTTGATAACTGTTACATTAAGTTACCCATGCCCATGGCAGCGGCTCTTTTTACCAGATTGACAACATTATCAACATCAAATTTATGCATAATGTGACTACGGTGCACTTCAATCGTACGTACAGACCGACCGAGTACACACGCAATTGCCTTGTTGCTTTTGCCATCCAGGATAAAACGCAGAACAATTTTTTCCGTCTCCGTGAGCAACTTGCCTCTGAGAAGGTCACCTGGCTCATTCTGCTTTATGATTGATTTAACAAGTGGTAAGAAGTCTTCCCATTGCAAAGGTTTTTCGATGAAACTTGCTGCCCCTGCTTTAACGGCCCTGACAGCCAGGGGGATATCACCATAACCGGTCATCACAAGGACAGGCAGCCAGGGAACCATGCGTTTGGCCTCGGTCAAAAGCTCTATCCCATCTTTATCGGGCATTTTCACATCGGTAACCAGCAGGTCACAGTCGCGCGCGTGTAAGTATTTGAGACACTCATCAGCGCTTTCAAAACAGCTACACTCGAAGTCGGCACTTTTAAGGTTCAAGGACACTGCATCGCATATGCACGCATCGTCATCAACCACAAAAACATGTGCCTTGGAATTGCCTCTCATAATTACATCACCTTGACCGGTTCTATCAACAAAGGGCCTTTTTTCCTGCTCTTTTTTTTCGTTAACTGCGGTTTTATACGCTACCGTATTCCGGTCTTCTGATTTTGCTAAAGGTTTTATGCACTGAAGATTTTCAGGAAACTATCTGAATATATTTGCTTATTCATCAACATTTCAGCAGTTGCGAGCACATTCATCAGCTTTTCGTCGAGGACGTCAGCTATCGCTGAATCCAGGCCGCGTGAAACAGCCATGGTAAGAAATATGCGATTGATCAGGCTTCTTTCCTTTGTCCCTTGAGAGACATTGGACAGACCTACGGTCATATGCGGGGCCGGGTCTGCAAGGTATCTTATCTGTTCCATTGCACTGAAAATATTTCCAGGCTGAGTCTGAGCATTGGGGACTTTAACGGGCAGAACAATTGGGTCTATAAATAATCGTTGGGTGTCAAACCCAGTCTCCATCGCTTTTTGCACAATTTCCGCCGCTATTGCGACACGAGTATCGGTGTCCTGGGGCACACCGTTTTTATCCATAGTCAGGGCAATAATATTTGCCTTTGGCCCAGCCTGGTTGGCCATTTCCAGGTATTTATCCAACACCTCTTCGTCGGATTTTTTATTCAATGGTGCCGAATTCAGAAGGACGCCGTTGTCAGCATTGATTACCTTTAGTCCGGCGGCGATGACATCGGGCTTTTGCGAATCTAACGACAGGGGCGCCGAGCAGGTTTCCTGGATTGATTCAATCAACCATTGCATAGTCCCTTGCTGGTCCGCGGCGGCGGTACCTACGTTCACATCCAAATAGGTGGCGCCTGCGTCAACTTGTTTTTGAGCCAGGTCCTGAATGACTTTCTTGTTTTTGTCTGCGATGGCCTGTTTTACGTCTGTAAACATCCCGTTAATTCGCTCTCCGATCAAAATCATTTTTTGCACCTTTCTTTCTGCTATGTTAATTCATTGTTTCATTACTGCCATATTTGGTTGATGAAATTCCTGACCGTAGCCACAGCCTTTGGATGGCGCATGCGAATAATGTCGGCTCCGACCTGCAGCAGACAGATCGCAGTAGTAGCTTCCCACATCGGGCCTCGCTCTTCGACATTTCCCCAATTTGACGTATCGGCAAGTTTGGCCTCTTTGACCCGCCATGATTCATAGCCGACATCACAAATTACCGGCATTGCCATCATTTTGTCGCCGCCAAGTGCAGCCAATCGCTGACGCTCCTGAATCGAATATGCATACTCCATGCCATATCCTAATGCACCGGTGGCTTGAAACGTTACTATTTTCTCCAGCGGAAAACCCATATCAGAGACCAGGATATTGACCTGTTTGGCAATGTTAATATCCAGAGGCGCCTTGGTAATAAGATGATGGCCATCCGCCAAAGCGATGGCGGTCAGGGACTTGTAATTACTCTCTTCGACCGCTCCGATGAGACAGTTTTCACCTTTTGCAGCCTGACTGACTTTAGGCATAACCTCGTTATCTTTTTCATTATTGCCACAACCCCACAACACAAGCGGGACCCCTACAGAGGCGAGGACATCTTCTGTAACCTTGATGGCGTGCGAGGCGTCTTTATTGTCGTTGTCCGGATGAATACCGTCAAACTTCACACAAATCATATCCGCTCCGAATTCGTCTACACACTTTTTGGCCCAATCGCCGGGACTGTCAAGTACATCTTTATAAAAGTTGATTAGAATATCCGGCCAATTTTGTGGCTGGGTGTCTATGACATCCATAGCAATGACCGGTTTTTCGCCGGCATCGGCAGGCGAGCCGCCATAGACAACATTTCCGGCTCCACCTACAGTTACCGTTGAACTGCGGGTGCCACCGTTGTCTGTGGTAGCGCCAAGAGTAACTCTATTTACTGAGCCGACAAAACTTTCTGCAATTTCGGGAACTGGCATTTGAAATCCTCCGGAATTATTTAGATTTTCAGTCTTTGTTTAATTATCTGCTGCACAGCCAGAAAGGCGGGGCTGTCAGTTTCAAGTTCATTTATAGCTTTTCCCTGCATGGAAATATCCTCCACCGCCCGGTCATAAGGTACACAGCCAAGGGTCTGGATTCCGTCCAGGTCTTTTGTGCTATCAGATTTATTCCATATTATTCCTGTTTGCTTAACTTCTATGGGCAGTGACTTTGCGAGGTCAGAAATCCTTTCGGCAGTGATTCTGCCAATAGGCGAGTCTTGCGCCACGATACACAGCAGGTCGATATTATTGGTGGTTCGGCGAGACAGGTGCTCCATTCCCGCCTCGTTGTCTATAACCACAAAGCCGTATTGCGAGTTCAGCTTGTCGGTAAACTGTCGCAGAAGATTATTGGCTGCACAATAACAGTCCGGCCCTTCCGGCTGACCCATAGTAAGTAAATCAAACCCCCTGGCTTCAGTAATTGCCTGCTGCAAGCTGTACTCAAGCGACCGTACCCGGTCCATGCCGTCATTCGGTGCGCCCTTGCGGGCTTGTTCGCGAATTTTGGCTATGGTGCTCGTTACTTCGACGCCCATTGTCAAAGCAAGACATGAATTGGGGTCAGCATCGACAGCAAGGACCGACCTGGATGATTGTGCGGTAAGTGCCCTAATCATCATAGCAGCCAGGGTGGTCTTGCCTGAACCGCCTTTTCCGCTTATAGCAATTGTTTTTGTCATATTATCGTTCTCTGTTTTCTATCAACTCTTTTTTACCACAGGTTTTACTGAGGGAAATAACGACAAGTCAGTATGAGGCAAAAATTTTGCCCTGATAAATTCTTCCATATATGTCTGGTGACTCATTAAATCAAAATAAGTCATGCTTTTTGCGATTTTTTCGGATGTTTCAAAAGCTTTTCGACTAAGCAGTACCGTCTTGGCACCTGCGATGGCGGTATTTCCTACGAAGCAAATTTTGTTCAGAGGTACATCCGGCAGCATTCCAACAATAACGGCCTGTTTTGTGTTTAGAAAATTGCCAAATCCACCTGCAAGATAAACAGCTTCCAGGTCTTCGGTTTTTGTCTGTGTGGCCTCCATGAGTACCTGAATAGCAGCAAAAACACCGGCTTTAGAACGAATCAGATTGTTAATGTCTGCCTGGGTGATTACTATTTCCTGATGGTCCTGGTTTGCCGGGACCAACTGGAACTGTAAGCCTTCATCACCTTCTGTCAATCTCTGGTCGCTGTTAACCGCAAATCGCCCGGTCCGGTCTATAATGCCGCCTATGTAGAGTTCTGCCAGGGTATCCAAAAGACCCGACCCACAAATACCGGCTGGGGGCGTATCTCCGATAGTCTTGAACTCAATAGAGCCATCGTCAACAATAGCCAGTTTTTCAATGGCTCCGGCTCCTGCCCTCATGCCGTGTTTGACCCCGCTTCCTTCGAACGCGGGACCTGCAGAACTTGAGGCGCAAATCAGCCAGTCTTTGTTGCCCAGGACAACCTCGCCATTTGTTCCAATATCGGCAAAAAGTGAGATGCCTTTTTTGGTATAAATCTGAGTTGCTAATATACCGGCGACTATGTCACTGCCTACATAGGCAGCTACACCGGGCAGGCAATACAATAAGCCGCGTTTGTTTATCTGAATACCGGCTTCTGCGGCCCGAATCGGTGGTACAAAACCAGCTGAGGCGATATACGGTTCTCTGCGGATGCGAGTTGGATCCAGGTTTAACAAGAAATGCACCATTGCGGTATTGCCGGCACATATACAGGCGGTTATGTCCTGCAAATCGACTTTCTGCCTGACGGCAAGAGTAATGATAAGGTCATTTACGTCGTGTACAATCCGATTCTGGAGTTCATTAAAGGCATCGTTCTGTTCGGCGTAAATGATTCGGCGAATGTAATCTTCGCCAAAGTTTATCTGACTGTTATATGTGGCTTCAGTATCTATGGTAACAGCACTGGTCAAATCAATCAGATGTGCTACCACCGTGGTTGTTCCGAGATCCACAGCGACGGCAAAATTCCTTTTACAGTGGTTACCTGCCTCGATATCGATGACTTCGGTGGTTCCGCCTCGTCTTCCGATTGTTACGGTAACTTTGTAATCGGCACTGCGCAGCAGTGGTGAAAGTTTCTGGAGAATACGAAAGCCGGTTTGAATTATGGCTGCGTCAATTTGCTCACGAATAGCCAGGTAGAGGCGCTCGTGGTCGGCGGTGTGGTCCTTGACGCTGGGCGGTGTCATTTCCAGATAGAGCTTTTGTACGAGAGGGTCTAATTCAAAACTGACGGCTTCAGTCTGGCCTTTTAGATTACGAAATCTCTCCGCATCGCTATCAGTAAGAATTTGACCCGTTTCTAAAGAATGCCACTTCGGAATGGTTATTGTCATATCGGAAAGAATCCTGGTCTGACAGGCCAGGACGATATTTTCCCGCACTTCCTGCGGTGTAAGTAAGCCGGTTGGCCTGCTCTGGAATTGCCCTTCATCAACGATGACTTTGCATTTGCCGCAATAGCCGTCTCCACCGCAGATACTGCTGAGGTAAACACTGACTTTGTGCGCGGCCTCAAGAAGCACAGTACCGGTGGGGACCTCGGTTTTTAAGCCACTTGGCTCAAAACGGACAACATATTTTTTCTTTTTGACTTGCGGCATTATTTCCAGACTTCCTGCAAATATTTTGGCAGCATAGAAGATTCTCTGGGACCAACCATCACTTCCCAGCCCGTAGCCTCTTCAAGCTTACCACTCATTACCGCAACATAGCCCGGGATAATCAATTTGCGGTGCTTAACCAGGCTTTCTACATTGTTTTTGGTTATAGCATCAGCAACGGCTTTTTCGTTAAGTTTGTCACCGGAATAAGCGGTCAATACACTTGTGCCTTCAGTATCAATGACAAGGATATAACTTGGTACCCTGCTGGCCTCAACATCCGATTCCACAGTATAGTAAGTCAGCGAAAAGTTTGTCGTAAAGATAAGCGGTGAATTCTCATCGGGTTCGCTAATAGCATACAGCTTCGGTTCTACCTGAATGGGTTTCTGTGGGTCGCTGTAAATATTCATTACTGCCGTCAGCATAGGCAAGAACACATGCTGCTCGATGGTGTCGATTATCACGATACTGCAGTATTTGCAAATAAGGCTTGTGGCGACAGCAGCCTGTTGGTTTGCGTCGCCGTCGTTGATAACGGACAATGTCGGATAGCCCAAAGGTCTGAAAACTTTCTTCAGTGACAAAACCCGCATCTGTGTAAAGCTTCGTAACTGGTCCGACAAAGGTAATCGGTCAAGGGAAAGTACGATATCTTCGGTTCCGAGCGCCTTTATTTTTTCGGTCAAATCCGCAAGGGCTTCGACAGATTCAGCGTTTGCAACAAGAGGACAGTTGTTTTCTTTGGCGATTTTGGCCATTTCTTCGGCGTTCTGCGCTTTTGCCGATGCGATTAAAGGTTTAACGTCGGCGGTTTTGGCCAAGGCAGCGGCAATTGCCTGCGGTGAATCGGAGCAAAGAATTAAAGCCAGGTTACTCGAGTCTTTTACCACTGCCGCAACGGTCGCAAAGGTATCGGGTGAGGCGCTATTATTAATGACAGCTATGGCTTTGACTCCGATTTTGATTCCAACGCGTTCGAACTGCAGGGCGTTTATGGATTCAATTCGTTTTTTCAAGGCTTCGTCGTCAAGCTTGTCTGAAACTGTCACCGCCAAAACTGTGGGATTGTAAAATTTTTCTTCGTGGCGGAACAGCACCGTTTCCTGGCCTACCTGTACCTGGTTGTCACCGCTGCCAAATTTTATTAACTGCATTGGCGGCGCAGCGGCAGCGGCAAGGGTCTGTTTGGCTTCTTCTGAGGCACACGGACAATCATCTAATTTGGCCCGTTTTTGAGCGAGCTGCATAGCAAACGCCAGACAGGTGGGCATACCACACTTCTTACAATTTGTTTTCGGCAGAAGCTTGAAGATTTCTAATCCTGTTAATGCCATAATATCCTTCCTTTTTCTTGTTGCAAATTTTATAGACTATTGCCATCTTTTGCGATGGCGACTTTTTAGAACATTGGCTCCAAAGCAGCCGCAGGATGGTTGTTCTTTGTGATAAATTCCAATACCTGCTCTTCTGTGGTTGCTATCGTTTCATCAGCTATCCTGGAGATAAATTCCTTGGGGTCTAATCCAAGTTCCCCGGCCCTTTGGGCAAGGTCATCTTTGATTTCTTCCTTGAGGGCCGAAGGCATCCATACTATTCGCTGAATTCCGTCTTCGGCAGAAATAAATTTTCTTGAGGTTATGTAGTGCTTCGAATGTCCGATGAAACCGGGGACCTGATTGCCGCCGCCGACGGTTCCGGCGAGAGTTGAAAATTTCATTCCACAAGGTGTCATTCCGGTAAATTCACGATTGACTATCATTATGCCGTTTGTTGACGGCAGCAGGGCCGATATACACTCGAAACAGCCGCAACTTGTCATCGGGTCTGCAATCATCGAGTAGGCACTCATCTTTTCAACCGCGCCCTGCGAAGCTGATTTTATAAAGTCATTGACTTTCTCCCACTGGCCAAGTTTTTCATCAACAACCTTTCCCTTGACGATGGGCTGATTCGGCCCGGAAGGAATTATTTCGTATGCAGCCCGGCCGTCCAGCCAGCTATACGCTCCGCATAAACCGCTGCGCTCAGGCGTGATAACGCAAAGATGGTTGGGGGCGAAGCTTTGACATAGCGTGCAGGAATAAAATGTATCGACGCTTTCGTCGGTCATGTCCGCCAGTCTGGCATCACGATGCTTATATACATCGGCGACCTGTTTCTGCAATTCAAGCACCTTTTTTTCTTCGGTGAAGATTTTGACCTGTACTTTATCGAGGATATTTGAATATTGTTCATGGAGCATTGCGTGAAGGATGCTTCCGATATGTTCGAGTTTTAACCCTGCCTTTGCGGCATCCTTGCTGATTCTTACCCATATAATGTCCCGCTGTCCCATGTGCCAAAGTCCCTGGGCTTCATTTATAAAACTGTGAATCTGCCTTTCGAGCACCGGCTCAAAATCTTCCTGCATTTTTCGGCCTGAAATTTCGACTACTATTCCCAACGGAAGCTGTCCGCCTTCTTCGAGTGTATCGATACCAGGGCCGAAGATCTCAATCCTGCCATCCTCCACATCACTGCTGTCCTTCATTGTAAGCCACTCAAATGCAGGGGTCTTTTGTCCGCCAAACTGACAGTGCATATCTTCCTTGCGTATTCGTTCACCTTCAAACGCAGGACTGAAAGAGACAGGGATTGGTACTTCTGATATTTTTATTTTCAGGCCACGTACTTCAATGGCTTTTTCCACTATCTGGTCATGGGGTATATTGGAAACCACGTGCTCATAAGTGCAGACGCCGGTCGGGAGAATCTGTGGGATGTCAGAATCGGCTATAACGGGAAATCCATAGTTGATGGCTCCTGCTGCGGTCGCATACCACCGGTCGGTTACCTCTCCTAACGCCATTACAAACGCAAAGACTCTGTTTTTGTTATAGATAAGGTTTCGGGTGAAATCGCCGGGTTGAACACCTCCAAAACTAAGAGCCGCCCTGCTGGCAAATCCGAGAGCATATATCGCGGCAGTGACATCAGGCCCGAACGGAACCAGCCGTGTGTCCCAACCTAACTGCACACCGCCTTCGATCAACTGCTGGGAGAAAGTGGTGCCATTATTATGGCCGCACATAAATACATATAAACTTCTCTCCTGGCATTTTATCGCGATTTTAACGGCGGTCTCAACATCAGGAGCTGCTCCAACAATTGCAGCAAATCCGGGCGCCGAACCATCAACAAACTGGATGCCTCTCTCACGCAGGATTACATCGTCTGCAGCGCCGAGCCAAATATCACTGACGGGATTCGGGCCAATTAAATATTTGCATGCTTCGATAATTTCTTCAGCAAAAAGAGCCGCCATGCCGGCATCGAGAGCCGGTCCCAGATAAGGAAGCCACATTTCCTGGTTGACAGGCTCCGGAAGCAATGTCCTAACCTCCTGCAATACCTGTTCCATGTCCGCGAGTGTTTGCACTTTACGACCTGTCATCGAATAAATAATTGGTAAATAGTATGCAGTGTTCGGAAATTCGACTTTGCCTTCTTTACCCTGCTTTTCAATGGCAGTTGCCAGTATTTGTTCAGCCTCTTTAGCAAGTTCGTAAGCACCGCGTATCGCAGCCGAAGCTATAATTCTTGACATATATAAATCTCCTTTTCTGGGTTTCTATTGGCTGTCAGACCTCTAAGGCCCGACGTTCATCCATACTATAAAGTTTGCGTTCTTTGGTTTTGTTTATTCCAAGCGCATCACGTTTGCTTTCGATATGCTCAAGCATTAGCTCGGCGGCATGGACCGGGTCTGATTCCATTGCCCATCTGCCTCCAAAATCCTTCTCTATGCCTTTGAACAGATAATCCTTAACGTTCTCGCTACCCTGATAAGGAAACAATTCTTTGGCAAAAACCACTAAGACTCCGCTTGCAACGAAATATTGGCCTATAGCAACCGCTTTTTCGGTGATTGATTCGAGGCATGCACCGGCTAATGGCAAATCGCTGAGGTCTTCTCCGAGGCCGCCTTCAGCGACAATCTCGCTACTTGCCACGAGTAACCTGCTATTGTCTACGCAACTTCCACAAGCCAGAACGGGAGGCATACCAACAGTTTCGCAAACTTCCCGCAGGGACGGTCCTGCCAACTCCAGCGCTTCCTTAGAATTCAGTAAGGCCTGCTTGCCACATGCAATAGTTGCACAACCGGTCGTCAACACAAGGACATTTCTCTTGATCAACTCCTTAGCCAACTCTGTATGTGTGTAATCCATTTCAACCTTTGGGTTCGAACAACCGACAATTGCAGCCAGACCCCTGATTTTACCGTTTATAATGTTATCATTCAAGGGACGGTAGCTTGCACGGAATTTGCCGCCAAGCATATATTTGATGTATTCATTGGTGAACCCAAATACGCCGGCCTCTTTCTGTTTCGGTATGTGAACCTCGCCGCGATTTTTGTAATTGTCAACGGCCTGTTCTACAAGGTCTTTGGCCATCTTCAACGCAGCGTTTTTCTTTAATGGAACATGCTCCACACCTGGAATTTTTGCTTTTTCCGACGTGGTAAACAATTTTGTATGATAGCATGACGCAATCTGGGCAAGTCCCTGCATTACACATTGGACATCCACAGCCATCATCTCTATGGCTCCGGTGGAAATTGCCAGTTCCTGGCAGAGGAAATTACCGGCTACGGGCACTCCATGCCGTACAAGAAGTTCGTTGGCTGTGCAGCAAATTCCGGAAACATTGATACCTTTGGCCCCTACCTGTTTCGCTTTGGCCAATAATTGTGTATCGGCAGCGGCCTCTACTATCATCTCCGACATAATCGGGTCGTGGCCGTGGACTATGATGTTGACCTCATCGGTTTTCAATACGCCGAGATTAACCTCTCCAATGCCCGGTTTAGGTGTGCCAAACAGAATGTCCTGCAGTTCGGTGGCCAGCATGGACCCGCCCCAGCCATTGGCCAGTGCGGTTCTGCTGGCGTGCATAAGCAGACTCTTATAATCCTGGTCAACACCCATAGTACTTCGATGAAGGGACTCGACAACCTCCCTGTCGATAGCACGGGGCATAACGCCCAGCTTTTTCCAGATTTCCTGTCTTGGTGCCGGAGCGCGACGAGCCATCAATTGTGTGCCCTGGCTCTTACCAAATTCAGCAAGTGCAATTTCACCCACCTCAACAGCAATTTCATTATCTGATTTATCCTTGGTTTCAACGCCAAACTCTTCGGCGATTCTATGCAGTTTTCCAGGGTCTTTAATGCCATAGTCTGGTGTTTCGCCTTTCGCAGCGGCTAAAAACAATTCCGCTACGGCACGGCCGTGGTCACTGTGCGCACTTACGCCTGCAGCAACGGCCCTTAGAAAGTTGCGTGCCACAATCGTATCCACATCCGCACCGCAAACACCCAGAGATGCTTTCTTGGAGATTCGGCATGGCCCCATTGAACATATTCGGCAGCAGATGCCCTGTTTGCCGAAACCACACTGAGGCTCCTGTTTATCAAGCCTGTCCCAGGCGTTTTCCTGTCCGGCCTGGCTCATGTGTTCTATCATTTCCTGGGCTGCTTTGTCGCTGCTACGTTTCTTCGCGTCCATAACAATTCCTCACTAATCTACTTAATTCCATTGCCGGTGTAATCTGATAACATATATTCACACTTTGTTTTATTTCATCAACCTTTTTCAGGTCCATCTTCTATTTCCTCAACTGTCAGGGTCAACACTTAAAAGAATTAAATTCATTAACTCATTTTTTGCCTGTCGCAACTGCTCGGCAAGTTGGGAACCGGCCTGAAATACACTTTCACGACATAAGTCAGCCTTCTGAATCTCAGGAGTATAGCAAACTTCAGCGAGAATAACCATGTCTTTTAGTTGTGATTTTATGGCTTCGGTCTGTTGTGGATCTGTGATCTTGTTTATAACTGCCGCGGTGTGTTTAATTCCCAACTGCCGTCCCATTCGTGCTATCTCTATTGCGGTTTCGATACTTCTGCTGCCGGGCTCAACGACAACTACCAGAGCATCAATTCCCTGTACGCTTGCTCTGCCCATAAACTCAACTCCGGCATCCATGTCTACTAAGACTACTTCCCGGCGTTGTAGTATGGTATGAGTAAGCATGGCTTTTAGAAATGCCCCTTCGGCACAGGCACAGCCGGCGCCTGCCTGCGCAATGCCTCCCAGGACCAGTAATTTCAGTCCCTTGACTTCAAGGCAGTACTTATCGGGCAAATCGCTGACTTTGGGATTTAGCCTGAAGTATGCTCCTGGAGCGTCTTTGCTGGTACCGGTACGTTCGGCAATCAACTGCTTCATTTTGACAAGCGGCTCCGGACTTCGGTCGGAAGGTATGCCGAAAGCACTGCAAAGGTTGGCATCGGGGTCGGCGTCTACAGCAAGAACGTCGAAACCGTCCTCCGCAAGTAATTGAGCCCAAATTGCGCAGATGGTGGTCTTACCAACCCCCCCCTTGCCGCATATGGCTATTTTCGTACCTTTTTGCAAATCAAGCACCTGTGGTATTAAACGCAGTTAAACTACAGTAGTTAAGACTTATTATAGTGGTAAATACTTACAAAACAAGCTATTGTGGAAATTACGTATTTGTTCGGTAAAATCGGATAAAAATAAATGGTTCCAGCTTGATATGGGGTTGGCCGGCAAGAGCAGATAAAATGCGGTGAAGGACTTTAACTGCTTTTAGGAATGGAACTTAGGACTGTATTAACAGTCAAGTTTACAGTTGCCCACAGTGCATCCAATGGTAATTGAGCGGCAGCGGTCCGGTCAAAAAGAATGGAAGCGCGGGCACTAAATTCGCCATCACCGGCCCATATTACAAAAGTTAATGGGATTCGCGGCAGGGCAAATAATTGCACTGAGGCATCGCCAAAATCGCATTTTTTGGCGTCAAGCTGAGCGCTTGCTTCATACAGCAGGTCTGGGTTTTTTGCAAAAACCTTCTGTAATTTCCGGGTGGGCAGCATGTGCGGTCCCCGAAAGAAAAACTGCCCCCCCGGAAGAGATTGGGCTTTGACAAGCTTGTTTGCCAACGGTAATTCCTTGGCATTTATTAAGTATGCCAGAATGCAAAGCTGCTCAAGGAATTCGGCTGGGGCCTGTGCTGAAGAGGATGGGACAGAAAAAATCTGCCTGTCTGTAAGACTAACCATGTAATCAGTATTCAGTAGAGTAATAACATACCGTTCAGGAGTAAGCAGGTATTGACATTTTGCCCTTCGGGAAGTTTCCTGCCTATCAAGTTCGATAAGCAGGTTCCAGAGTTCTTCATGCACGACAATATACCCTTTTCTAAGTTTCGAAATCAGTTCGATTTGGCTTTTTGAACCGCAGCAGCGCAAACCTTGTATTCCGCAGTTCGAGTGATATTGTCAAACGCGTCATTGGTGAGTTTATTTGTTGGCTGGTCAACAAAGTGGAAAGGCATCCACAGTGTTGCCTGTCGCACCCTGTCGCCGACCGCGGCCTGGACGGTAAGCTTGCCGCGTCTTGTACTGACTGTAACGAGTTGACCATCTGCAACACCGAGCTGCTCTGCGTCGAGGTGATTCATCTCAACGAAGTTTTTGGACTGCCTTTGCCGAATAGCCTTGCTCTTCAGAGTCATGTTACCAATGTTATAGTTGTAAAGCGTTCTGCCGGTAGACAAAATGAATGGATATTTATCATCAGGTACCTCAGCCGGCTCGCGGAACGAAATGGTATGAAACAGGCCCCTGCCGCGGACAAATTTGCCTTCGTGCAGGAACATCGTGCCCGGATGGTCTGATGCAGGACATGGCCATTGAAGGCCAACGTTATCGATTCGGTCAAAACTCATGCCGCCATAGCTTGGGGTAAGAGAGGCCATCTCGTCAAAAATTTCTCCGGCATCTTCATACGCCATAGGATATCCCATGGCGGTACTGATCTGACATATAATCTGCCAATCGGGTCTTGCCTGGCCCGGCGCTTCAACGGCCTTTCGAATTCGCTGGACTCGTCGCTCGCTGTTTGTAAATGTTCCGTTTTTTTCAGCCCAACAGGTTGCCGGCAAAATAACATCAGCCAACTTTGCTGTCTCTGTCATAAAGATTTCCTGGCAAACGATAAAATCCAGCTTTTTGAGGTTTCGGATTACTTTGTCCTGGTTCGGCTCACTGAGTACCGGGTCTTCCCCGAAACAATAAAAGCCTCGCAATATCCCCTCACCTGCGTCTTCAATAAAATCGGTCACACGTCCGCCTTCATTTGTCGGAATTTCCACCTTCCATGCTTTACTGAATTTTTCTCTAACGGCAGGGTCTGCAACCTTTTGATAACCTGGCAGTACTGAATAAATCGCTCCCATATCACAGCCACCCTGTACGTTGTTCTGGCCTCGAAGCGGGTTGATTCCTGATGATGCCTTTCCTATCTGGCCGCAAAGCATAGCCAGGTTCGCCAAATTCTGGACATTTTCAGTGCCGCAGGTGTGCTCAGTTATACCCAGCGTATAGAAAATGCTCGATGGTGTGCCGGCAGCATAGGCGCGGGCAGCGTTACGAATCAAATCAGCCTCTACGCCGCATTCTTCAGCGGCCTGTTCAATGCTATAGTCTTTTAGATTGGCGGCAAAATCCTTAAAATTTTCACATCGCCGGGCTACGAAGTCGCCGGCGTGCAGGTCGTTGCTGACGATGTAATTCATCATCGCATTAATCAGCATGTTATCCGTGCCAGGTTTATGCTGGATATGAATGTCAGCGTGTCTGGCCATCCAGGTTTTTCGGGGATCACACACTATCAGTTTGGCGCCTTTAGCCATGGCTTTTTTCATTTCCAGGCCGATAACAGGGTGTGCCTCGGTCGGGTTCGAGCCTATGATAAACAGTGTCTGGACATTTTTGATTTCGCCGATTGAATTTGTCATAGCACCTGAACCGAACGATGAAGCCAAACCCGCCACCGTCGGGGCGTGACATGTGGTAGCGCACTGGTCGATGTTATTGGTTCTGCCGGCGGTACGGGCAATTTTCTGCATCAGATAATTTTCCTCGTTGGTGCAGCGGCACGAACTCAAAAAGGCTATGCTGTCCGGTCCATACTTGTCACGAATCTCGCGAAGGCGTGTGCCGACCAACTCTATAGCTTCATCCCACGAAGCCTGGCGAAAAGTGCCGTTTTCGCGAATAAGCGGTTTTGTCAGTCTTTCGGCCGAATGCACATAGCTAAAACCAAACCTTCCCTTGACACAGAGATTACCATCGTTGGGCACACACCCGCGTTGGCTGGTTATTCTGACAATACGACCTGTTTCGGGATTTACATTCAGGTCCATTTGACAGCCGACTCCGCAATAGGGGCAGGTAGTTCTTGTAACGACAAGGTCTTTGTATTGGCCTTTACCTTTTGCATGCCGTTCATACAAAGCTCCTGTCGGACAGGTTGAGATGCACTGGCCGCAAAGCTCACACACCGACTCATTGAGCGGAATATCAAAAGCAGTGGATACTTCAACATTTGAGGACCTGCCCTTAAACGTAAGAGCACTGACGGCCTGCACTTCCTGGCATATCCTTACGCATCTGCCACAGCGTATGCATTTATTCAGGTCATACTCCATAGCATCATTACCGGTGGTATGGTTCTGGGAAGCTTTGCTGTTTTTTTCGGCGTATTTAATCGCTTCATCGCTGATCTGATATTCATAGCCATATCTCTGCAGTTTGCACCTGCCGGTATCGTCACAGGTAGCGCAATTGCCTCGGTGCTCATAGAACAACAGCTCCAGGATTGTTTTTCTGAGCTGCCTGATCTCGTCGGTATCCGTTTCTATAACCATATCAGGGGTTATTTCGAATGTGCATGCCGTAACAGGGGCTTTCTGTCCTTCGACTTCCACAAGACACATTCTGCAGGCCCCTACAGGTTTTAATCTCCTGTCATTGCAGAGGTGAGGGATTTTAATGCCATTGTTTTTAGCCAGTTCCAGTATCGTCTGGCCGACCTTACCGATGACTTCTCTACCGTTTATTGCAACTTTTACATCAGACATAATTTAAACCATTATTATTTTGGTATTTATATTGTTATCACTGCATCGAATGGACACTCTTGCCTGCACAGGCCACACTGAACGCACTTTTGCTGGTCTATCACATACGAGGCCTTATGCTCGCCGGTTATGGCATCCGCCGGACAGACCTTTATACACTTGCCGCAGGCTTTACAAAGTTCTGTTTCAATGGAAAATGTGGTCAGCCCCATGCACACGCCTGCGACACACTTCTTATTTTCCACATGATCGACGTATTCTTGCTTGAAGTATCTAAGAGTACTCAGCACTGGATTAGGTGCGGTCTGTCCAAGGCCGCAAAGCGAAGCGGTCTTAATTGTTTCCGCCAGAGTTTCCAGTTCCTCAAGGTCCTGGGCACTTGCCTTGCCCTGGCATATCTGGTTTAGAATAGTAAGCATCTTTTTCGTTCCGACCCGGCATGGAGTACATTTTCCGCAGGATTCGTCCTGTACGAAGGAGAGAAAGTATCTTGCTATATCGACCATGCATGTGTTTTCATCCATGACGATAAGCCCGCCCGAGCCCATTATAGCGCCGATCTGCTGGACACTGTCATAATCTATTTCATTATCGAGATACCTTGCAGGAATACAGCCTCCTGATGGTCCGCCGAGTTGTGCGGCTTTGAAATTTCTATCTTTGAGTATGCCTCCTCCAATATCATAAACGATATGGCGAAGGGTAGTGCCCATAGGAACTTCGACCAGCCCGGTATTTTTGACTTTTCCAGCCAGGGCGAATATTTTTGTGCCTTTACTTTTTTCGGTTCCTATCTTGTTATACCAGTTGGAACCGTTTTTCATGATCAGGGGGACATTCGCAAATGTCTCGACGTTATTGATATTTGTCGGCTTATCCCTATAACCGCTTTGTGCCGGAAATGGTGGGCGCGGCTTAGGCATACCCCGATGCCCTTCCAGTGAAGCTATAAGTGCAGTCTCCTCTCCACAAACAAAAGCCCCTGCACCCATGCGCACTTCTATATCGAAACTGAAATCAGATCCTGCGATTTTTTCACCCAGCAGCCCAATTGTTTTTGCCTCTTTAAGGCCGATATTGATATGTTCGACGGCAATTGGGTACTCGGCTCGAACATATATAAATCCACGGTTGGCACCAATGGCATAAGCTGCGATGATCATACCCTCAATAATCCTATGTGGGTCACCCTCCAGAAGAGCCCTGTCCATAAACGCTCCCGGATCACCTTCGTCAGCATTACAGATAAGATATTTTTCATCACCGGGTGATTTACGGCAAATATTCCACTTCAGGCCCGCGGGAAATCCGGCTCCTCCTCGACCTCGAAGGCCCGATTCAATGACCTGGTCTATTATGTGCTGAGGCTTTTTTTGAGTGATGGCCTTAACCGCTGAAATGTATGTACCCCGGTCAATGGCGTCTTCAATTCGCTTCGGGTCAATTCGTCCACAGTTTTCCAGTACAAGCTTCTTTTGCTTTTTATAAAAGGCAATATCCTTAATATCAGGTGCAGGCTGACCGTCCTGAACCACTGCGAGGCGTTCTATGGCATTGCCTTTTTTAATGGTCTCGGAAATAATTTCATCAACATCTTCGGGCTTCACACCGCCATAAAGATATTCATAGGGTTCTATCAGTATCGTCGGAGCCATAGCGCAGATACCGATGCATCCGACCTCTACAACAGCAACTGGATGGGCAAGTTCTGTGGCGGCAAGGCTTTTTCTGAATTGTTTGGCCACCTTTTCTGCACCCAGGGCTCGGCATCCGGTCATACAAATAAGAATCCTGGTTTTGTAAGTCTGCTGTTGGGTATGCAGATGGTCTTTTAGTTGTTCGAGTTGCTTTAGTGAGGTTATTTTTTTTTCGTTCATTTGCTCATACGTATTTTTCAAGAATATCTTCAATTTTGTTTTGCTCTAAATTGCCGTAATAATCATTATCTACCATAATCACTGGTGCCAGAAAACATGTGCCCAGACAAGCCACGGTCTCGAAGGTAAACCTCATATCTTCGGTCGTTTCTCCGGATCCGACCCCCAGCGTCCGTTCTATCGCATTGATGATCCCCGAACCGCCTTTGACATGGCAAGCCGTCCCTCTGCAACATTTTATGGTATGGCGGCCTTGGGGTGTGAGATGAAACTGTTCATAAAACGTTACAACTCCATATACCTGGCTCGCAGCAATACCGCTGCGAGTGCAAAACTCCTGGAGTACCTGGGCAGGCAAATAGCCGTAAACCTTTTGAATTTGCTGTAAAATTGGGACAAGGTAGCAGGAATCGGTCTGAGGCACCGACGACAGAATTGTATCCAACGGCTCTGTATCCAAACAAGCCTCTTCATTTAAACTCATAATAATTCAAATTCCTAAAGCGATAATAACTGATACGAAAATACCCCCCCTATTATATTATTATCTAAAAAAAACGCAAAAATCATTAGAAGGACCCTATGATTTACGGCATCAAAGTAAAGCCTACCTTCTCCTGATACCAGGTTATACCACTTTTGCTCCGCCATTTCCATACAATAATTCTGAAAATCAAACTATTGTGGAAACTGCATAATATACAGATGTTTCTAAGTCAACGGAATTTTTAGGGTTTTTTTGTCATCTCAGGTCTCTGCCAATAATTGTTGCCTTTCCACCAACAGCAAATGGTATAATGCAATCACAAATCCTTTTTGCTTGTTATGAGGATGACTGGGTTTTGTAATAATCTCATATAGAGATTGTGCGTTATCGGAATTACGGTCGTAGTAATAATGCTGTCCTGAAATTTTGGATTCTATGGCCAGAAAGAGAAGGTAAAAAAATATGCCAAAATGCCCAGGTCAAGACCAGAGGTTCTGGAAGCCGGACGATATTTTTGAAATTGAGTGTTCCAGTTGCGGAGCGTCGGTGGAATTCTGGAAAGATGAGCCCAAGCTAAAGTGTCCGAAGTGCAAGAATCAGCTTGTCAATCCCAAATTAGACCCCGGCTGTGCCGAATGGTGTAAATATGCCAAGGAATGCCTGGGTGGTCTGGCAAGTCTCGACAACAATATTCTATGCGCCAATCTCATTAAAGAGATGAAAAAAGTATTCGGAGACGATGAGAAACGAATAAACCATGCGCTTGAAGTATTAAAATACGCAGAGCAGATACAACTTGTCGAAGGCGGCGACCCTCTCGTGGTCAAAGCCGCTGCTATCCTGCATGACATTGGTATACACGAAGCCCAGAACAAGTATGGCTCGACGGCCGGCAAATATCAGGAAATCGAAGGGCCTGTCATTGCCAAAGAAATCTTAATAAAATATGGTATAGACACTGAGCTAATCGAGCACATATGTCAAATAATTGCCAACCATCACAGCGCCAAAGATATTGACACCACAGAGTTTAGAATCATCTGGGACGCAGATTGGCTGGTAAACTTTCCCGAAGAATTTCCTAATGCTAATAAGGAAAAATCAAAAGAAATAATCGGCAGAATATTCAAAACCCCTCAGGGACACCGGTTGGCAGACGAATTATTTGTTAACTAAGTATACTTAAACTGGCCGTTTCTTCGAAACAGGCCAGTTTAAGAGTCGATAGTCATTAGTGAATAGTATTTAGTGAATGGAAGCCGACTTCATCGGCAATTGATTCAACTTATTCTATAGCAAGAGGTTAAAACAGGATTTATACTGCAAATCGGTCAGTTTGAGTAATATAACAGTGTGCCTCACTGCGCAGGCCAGCGGCGTCCGTTACGGATGCAAACTGTAAAACACTGACGGAGTGCTGTTTTTGGTATATTGAGCCAGCCAATTTTGCTGGTAATAGTAATGCTCCCAATTTTCGGGGTAGACCTCAAAGAACGTGTCAGCAACTTGTTCTTGTTCGAAATTTTCACGGTCAAGCATTACCTGATCATTAGTCTCTGGCTTTTGCTCTAACTTAACCTGCTGGCCATTGGTGCAACCAATGAGAAACACAACCATCATGCATAAACAAATAACGAAAAGACCTGATTTTGCAACGTTTCGTGCCATTATTCAGGCTCCTTAGAGAACTCCACTATCCCTATATTACACTAAACCCCCAAATTAAAGCTACTGTGGAGATTACGTAATTTTGGCACGTTTTGCACCCCAGGCGTACTTTTTTCCGTTAAGGCCGATTCTTTTCTTCTCTTCGGTCGAAAACGAATATGTTCCTTAAACAGACCATGCTGGTCAGGTACGAATTGCGGAACGTAAAAGAAGTGTGAAAGTCGTGTATGGCCAAAAATCTTCTCAGAAAGAGCGGAGATGATTAAGTACTTAGTTGATTTCTGTCACTTTGTTTCATCTAAACCCATAGCGGCGGCTCTTTTTACCAAATCAACGACGTTGTCAACACCAAGCTTATGCATGATATTACTGCGGTGCACCTCGACGGTGCGCACTGAACGGTAGAGTAGATGTGCTGTTTCCTTATTGCTCCTGCCCTGTAAGATCAGGCATAGTATGACCTTTTCTGTTTTGGTCAGGCGCTTACCCCTGAGGGTGTCGTTCAGGCTGTTTTGTTTTAAGATTGACTTGATAAGTGCCAGGAAATTGTCCCATTGCAAAGGTTTTTCAACAAAATTTATCGCACCTGCTTTGACGGCCTTGACCGCCAAAGAAATATCACCGTAACTTGTCATCACAAGAACCGGCAGCCACGGAACCAGGCGCCCGACCTCAGCTAAAAGTTCTATGCCATCCTTGCCAGGCATTCTCACATCGGTAATGAGCAAATCACAACTCTGAACCTGCAACTGCCGAAGACAGTCATCGGCATTTTCAAAACAGGTACAGCCTAATCTTGCTTTCTTAAGGTTCAAGGACACTGTATCTCGTATGCAGGAATCGTCATCAACCACATATATATGAGTTTTAGAGTTGTATGCCATAGTGTTTTTGCGTCTGCTCCTGTCAATGTCCACGGCCACGCATCATGTCCACGGCATGGGGAAGAACATCGAGAATTATTTCCAAACACTGCCTGACAGCCCTCGGACTGCCCGGCAGATTTATAATAAGTGTATCTTTGCGAATTCCGGCCATACCTCTTGACAAAACGGCATTAGGGGTCTTCTTAAAACCTTCAGACCTCATTCTTTCTCCAAGGCCTGGAACAATTCTTTCACATACCGAGGCAGTAGCTTCCGGCGTAACATCGCGAGGCCCAAGCCCCGTCCCGCCGGTAGTAAAGACCATATCGACATTGCCCTCATCACAAAAATACCTTAACTGGTCAGCTATCGTCTCGCAGTTATCAGCTACAATTCTTTTCTCGCATATCTGGATTTCTTTTTCAGATAGTATATCGGCGATGGTTTGCCCACTTACATCATCTCTTTTACCCTGCGAGCAACTGTCACTTACTGTTAATATGGCTGCTCTAATCATTAATCACCTCTATAGCATCACCGACACTGATTCGGCCGGCCTTGATTACTTTTGCGAAGATACCCTCTCGCGGCATAATGCAATCGCCCACTTGTTGGAAAATTTCACACCGAGTATGACAGCTTTTTCCGTGCTGAGTAATTTCAAGTTCAACAGATTCGCCGAGCCTGAGTTTGCTGCCTATTTCCAAAGCGAGCAGGTCAATATTTTCTGTCGTGATATTTTCAGCAAAATTACCAGGTGAAACTTTTGCGCCCTTTGCAATCATTTTGTCTATGGATTCTACAGCCAGCAAACTTATCTGTCTATGCCAATTGTCTGCATGAGCATCACCGACAATGCCAAAGTCGGTTTTTAATTCGGCTTCAGGCACATTAACTTTTTGCGTGCCACGCTTTTGTGAAATTGATATCGCTTTAATTCTACTTTTTATAGTTGCCACTTTTTCCACCTGTCTTTTCAATTAACTCTACGTGCGTTATTATCATTGCCTTACCCAAATACTTGAGCATATCATAAATGGTAAGGCAGGCAACAGTTACTGCGCAAAGGGCTTCCATCTCAACGCCGGTTTTACCTGAGGACTTAACTGTTACACCGACACTAACTGATTGGTCCTGCTCGTTTAAAGTAAAGTCAACATCAACGGCCTCAATCAGAATCGAATGACACATCGGGATTATCATCGATGTTGACTTTACCGCCTGAATAGCTGCTATTTTCGCCGTGGCAAGTATATCACCCTTTATGCACGTGCCCTGTTTAATAGCCTGGAAACCTTTGGCACCAAGGACTATAGCGCCCTGCGCTTTTGCAGTCCTTACCGTAATGTTCTTGCCGCTGACATCTATCATACCATCTGATTCGGCCATCTACTTTCAGCCTCCAATATTCTGCATAGAGAATTCATGGTCAGGGGAGTTTAACTTTGTATAATTATTTTTTTCATGTAATATTTTTTTCAGTAACTCCAGCACTTGCCCCTCTGTGGCGTCACTTCTGATGAGCTTTTTAACATCATAATAGTGAGATGAGTACAGACATGGTCTGAGTTTTCCATCGCTGGTCAGACGAAGACGATTGCACGACTGACAAAATGTCGAAGTTCTACCGCTTATAAAACCTAAAGTCCCGGCCGAATCTTTAATCCTGCAATACGAAGCAGGGCCGTCGGTATCACCTGCGGCAACATCAGAAAGCATTCCAAATTTACTTTCGATAATCCGGCGAACCTCTTTCGTAGGTACATAGTCACTTGCCGGCTTGGTATATTGGGTGGTTGGGCAATATTCGATAAATCTGACCGTCACCGGTAAATAAACGCTCATCTGCGCAAGCGGCAGAATCTGCGAAACATTAACACTTTTTATTATAACGCTATTTATCTTAACGGGCATCAGTCCAACATCTATCGCCTTGTAAATAGCTTCGGTTACTTTTGGCAATAAATCAAAACCGGTAATTTGCTTGTAACTTTCTCTCTCTGCCGAATCCACACTTATATTCACTCGATTCAATCCCGCAGCTTTAAGCTCTGCGGCCATGGGACCAAAAGGGACGCCGTTAGTTGTAAGGGTAAGTTCCTCAATACCGGCAATTCCAGCCAATTGGCGCACAAGATAAACAATGTTTCTTCTAATTAATGGTTCACCGCCGGTAAGTCTGACTTTTCTGATACCACATCTGACAAAAAGTTTGGCAATACGATATATCTCTTCGAAGCTTAAAATCTCCTTGTGTTCTATGAACTCACAACCGCCTAATGGATGACAGTAGACACATCGCAAATTACACTTGTCGGTAACAGAAATTCTAAGATAATTAATATTCATTGCTTCCAAAACCTGAAAATAGCTCTTTAATCAAATCAGCCTGACTCGAACAATTGTTCCCTTTTCAATCTCGGCTGTACCTATAGCGATACTGATTAAACCGTCGGCGTGACACAGCGAGCCGATGTCTGCAGAACCATGATACTCAATAGTCCGGGCTGTACCGGCATCTGTTATTTTTACCGGAATCCAACTCTGCCTTTTTGTTTTCTTTCTTTTGACAGACTGTTCTATAGGCATCGGAATATCATAATGTCGGTAATCACGGCCCATCATTTTGTAAAGGAACGGCTTTACAAGAAGCTCAAAACCAACAAAGCCGGCCACAGGATTGCCCGGCAATCCGAAGCAACATGCCTTTTCAGATACGCCAAAAACCGTAGGCTTTCCTGGTTTTACAGCGATTTTTTCGAACAGCAAATCAACATTATTTTGCCTGAGTATCTTTGGCACAAAATCGAAATCACCTGCCGAGACGCCTCCAGAAATGATAACCACATCGTTTTCTTCAATGGCTTTTTTAAACATACTGTCAATTTCACCCGGGACATCTTTGACAATGCCATAATCTGTTGCAACAATACCTATCTTTTCAATCTGTGCCGTGAGCAGGGAACTATTGCTGTTTCTTATCTGCGAAGGTCCCGGCTTGTGTGCCGGCCCGACAAGCTCGTTACCCGTTGCGAGGATCGCAACCCTCGGTCTTTTGGCAACCAGAGGTTCTGTGCGACCTGCAGATGCAAGAACCGCGATATGCTGCGGCTTCAACTCGGTGCCTTTACTCAGGACAATGTCATCAGCTTTAATATCTTCACCTTTACGGCAAATGTTGTCGGCTGTTTTTTCACCGACAAAACGAACAGTATTTTCTGTGAGCGTTTCGACGTATTCTTTCATAATTACACAGTCGGCACCGGCAGGCACTGTACTGCCTGTCATAATCCTGGAGCACTGATTTATCCCGATAGTTTCTTTTGGAACATAACCTGCGGGGATTGTTTCAATTAGTGTAAGTTCATTTGGTAAATCCGCCCTTCGACAGGCAAACCCATCCATCGCCGCTTTATCAAAAGGCGGCATGTCTATATCTGATTTGACATCCTCAGCCAATATTCGGCCCAATGCGTCAGCGATATCGATGCGCTCTGTGCCAAGTTGGCGGGCAGAGTTTAGAACGATTCGTAAGGCCTGTTCAAACGACAGCATCGTCTTGACCTCCAACAAATTCTAAATAATCATTCTTCGTGTTGAGGTTCCTGAGCGGCTGTGCCCCTATTTTTGCCAGGTCAATGTATTTAACACTACAGCACTTTAAGGGATCTATTATTCGATAATTTCCTGCTGCGATCGCTTTATCAATTGCAGCGAGAGTACTTTTTTTATATACGGCGAAAAGAGGTTCATATTGGGATGGTCCGGTTGTTGGTACTACAGCATCGAAGTCCCTGCTTTCTTTGACCATCCGTCGAACAAGATTCATATCAACTTCGGGTATGTCACATGCTATCACAAAATTCACCTCGTTTGCAGAGACTTTTAATGCAGACCCAATCCCTACAAGCGGACCCTTATCTGCGACTCTGTCCGGTATAACATCTATGCCAAGAAAGTCGTATTTAGATACATCGTTGGAACTGATAAGTACCTGGTTGAAATAGGGATGAAGCTGGTTATAGATATGTTTTATCATCGGCTGTCGGCTTATCAGCAACATATCCTTGTCTTGTCCCATCCGAGTACTGTTGCCACCGGCCATTATGATCGCTGTTGCTTTCATTTTACAGACCCATCTACCAGTGATTAAATTAATTTCATCCGGGTCAAGGTCAAATTTCTGCCCATCAAAAAATACAATCCTGTCGGCATACCGAACAACATCTTTAGCAGAGGGCTTGCAATTCTGTGCCCGGCAATCTCCAACCATAACAAATAATCCAGGTTCGACAACCCGGCGAAGACTGTTCGATTCACATATCGAAATTGCATCGTAACCAATGGTATCCAGCAATGCACGTATTCCCTGCTCAAGATGTGTCTTTAAGGCCTTAAGCCAAAAGACCCTGACGGCACCTGCTGCCAGCATTTTGCAGGTATCTTTCTCGGATAAACTATCCGTTTCTTCAGTGATGCAGTAGTTGCCTTTAAGTGATGAACACGTACCACAACCAGGCCCTGGATGTGGACAACTGCCGCCGACCTGGTCTATCGCGGTCACTTTTATTCCAATGATGTCGCGTCGTGAACAGAATTCCCTGATTAATGAACACGCAAACCGTGTCTTGCCGGCGTTTCTGTCTCCAGCACCTACCATCAGCATGCCCGGAATCTCAATCATTTCAGCACCAAAAATTGCCTTCGCAGTCCAAGAAACACTCTATTGCGATTGAATATCTTTCGCCTTTTTCAAGACTTTCAAGTTAATTGTCTCGATATCACCGACACCTCGCAAGGATTTGACCATACCGATAACCGTTTGGGAGATAAAATTCTCAACAAAGTCATTCAGTTCTATTTCTTTGCCGTTGATCTCCAATTCTACCTGAACCAACTGGTTGCCATTCGCTTTATTTGCCATATAGTTTTGCTCCTTCGTACCCACCGTGCTGATATCATTATCGCTATCTATACCGTAAAGTATGAGTTTGCGGCCGGGACACGGGGCTGATTAGTCAAACAGTATGGTACTGATATAACGCTCAGCGGTATCGGGTAATACGACCACAATTAATTTGTCGGCATTTTCTTTTCGCCCGGCTACTTTGACCGCCGCCGCCGCCGCGGCCCCAGATGATATGCCGGCAAAGATGCCTTCTTCTTTGGCCAGACGTTTTGCCATATCAAAGGATTCGGCGTTTGTTATTTGAAGAAGCTCGTCAACAACTTCCATATTCAATACATCCGGGACAAACCCTGCTCCAATTCCCTGAATCATATGCGGGCCTGGCTGGCTGCCGGAAAGCACCGCTGAGTCAGCAGGTTCAATGGCCACGATTTTCACAGAAGGTTTGCGTGACTTGAGTACTTCACCGACTCCGGTAATTGTTCCGCCGGTACCTACACCGGCAACAAAAATATCTACTTTGCCGTCTGTGTCTGTCCATATTTCTTCAGCGGTGGCGTCTCTATGGATTTGAGGGTTGGCAGGGTTCTTAAATTGCTGGGGCATAAAGGCGCCATCGGTTTTTTCTACGATTTCTTCGGCTTTGTTCACCGCACCGGTCATACCCTCTTCAGCAGGTGTAAGGACAAGCTCGGCACCGAAGAACTGAAGTATTTTTCTTCGTTCTATTGTCATCGATTCGGGCATAGTGAGTATCAGTTTATAACCCCTGGCAGCAGCGACCCAGGCAAGGGCGATGCCGGTATTGCCGCTGGTTGGCTCAACAAGGGTATCACCCGGTTTGATTTTACCCTGGCATTCTGCAGCAAGTACCATACTTACTCCAATACGGTCCTTGACGTTACTGGTAGGATTGAAGAACTCCAGTTTGCCTGCAATTTTGGCCTTACAGTCTTTGCCTATTTTGTTTAGTTGAACCAGCGGAGTCTTACCAACTAATTCTGTCATATCTTTTGCTATACCCATTTTCCAAACCCTCTAAAATTATGCTCAAGTTAATAAATAATTATTTTTTTCGGCGTACTTTCACACAGAACCGGTCACCGACGTTCTTAACTTCGATTACCTCCTGGCCCTGCTCGGTAAAACTTGCAGGTACGTTTCTAACAGGGTCGCCTTTGTCAAGCAGCACTTCAAGAATATCACCTATTTTGAGTTTTTCAAGCTCAAGCTTTGCTTTGACAAAATTTAACGGACATGCCACACCTCGCAGGTCGATAGTATGATTCCTGGTTTTGTCCTTATCAAGACCAGTTTTCTGTATCACAGGTTTGGCCTTGAACTTAAGGTTGGCATCAAGTGACAAAAAGAGCTCTTCAACTCGCTTTACAAAATCACAGGTCTGTGGCAGCAAATTATCAAGTGAGTCTCTGTCTCCGGTTCGCCAGTCGAGAACACCATCAAACAGTTGCTGAGTCGAAGGTTTGGTCCAGCCCGGCTCAATAAGATGCTTGCTAAACGCAGCAAATATTTCTCTGTCTTTTTTAGGTTCCAAGCCGAACGTAACCAGAAGCGCCCTGGCAGCGGCGATAATAGCTTTATAAATATTTTCGCTATTAGCTGGTCTGGCCCTGATTGCATCTTTAGCTTCATTGATGTCGACTTTAATTACATCCATAACGCCCGCACCACATTCTCCGGGCCCTCTGCCGGCCAACGAAAACGGCTGGTCCGAACCATAGTCGCAATAGTATTCTTCCGGAAATTGTTCAGAAGAAAAGTCGCCATACTGCTGGACCAGCTTTTTCAGCTTCTCTTTCTTGACCGGACCGGCTTCAAAAACTTCTGCTAAAAGCCCGGGTACTGTTTTTGCTGGAATTGTACCGATTGTTTCAGCAAGATGCGCATCACCTTCAACTGTCCTGGCACCGGTTAAAACATCGTAGCATGGCATCAGTCTGCCATTAATGCGTTTAGCGTTACCCTGGAAGCCTATGTCAGCGATGTAATGATTGCCACATGAATTAGGGCAACCGCTTATTCGGATAAGTGTGTTAGATAAATCGGCTTGGCTGAGGCTGCTTGAAATCGCTCCAGACAAACCTCTTGAGAGACAGAGTCCCAGTTTGCATGTTAAAGCACCGGCACACGCGACAATCTTAGGCCCGCCGTTACTAAACACATTTATGCTAAGGTTTTTAAGCTCATTATTGACACTTTCAACATCTTCGGCTTTTACACCCGTTATGAGAATGTCCTGCAATTGAGTAGTTCTGACAAGTCCCTGGCCGTATTTGTCTGCGATTTGACCAACACTATTGAGATCATCTGCGGGTATGACGCCGTTTTTCAGCCATAATCTCACAGTAGTCGGTGATTCCGGCACCGGATAACCCGATGTAATATCACGGATTTGGGGTACCTGGTAAGCCAGACCATCAGCTTTAAGTATTTGTCTTTGTTCCTGGTACAATTTGATAAATTCTTCAGTTCCCAGTCTGGCCAGTACATACCGCAGTCTTGCTTTATGCTTATTTACCCGGTCGCCGTGTTTGTCGAACAATCTCTTGACGGCCTCGGCAACTTCAAAGATTTCTTCTGCTTCTATGAAATCTTCTATCTTCACCGCAACTCTCGGATTGGGTCCCAAGCCGCCCGCTGCATAAACCGAAAAGCCTTTAACTCCATTCTCCAGGTGCGCGAAAAAACCAAGGTCTGCAACTGAAGCAAATGCGCAATCCTGTGAGCAGCCTGAAAAGACTATTTTGAATTTTCGCGGCAGATTGAATGAGCTTCTGTCGTGCAATAGATATTCGGCTGTTGCAACAGCGTACGGTGCTGTGTCAAATTCTTCTTTGGAGCAAACTCCTGCCTCCGGGCAGGTAGTGACATTTCGAACGGTATTGCCGCCGCCGCCGCGAGAGGAAAGCCCCGCTTCAAGCAGGCCTTCCAGCACATCGGGCGTATCTTCGATTTCAACTTCATGAATCTGGATATCCTGCCTGGTTGTTATGTGAAGAATTCGGTTGCCATAAGTTTTACTCAGTTCGGCGATCCGCTGTAACTGAAAAGGCAAAACCATGCCGGCTCCGATGCGGATACGAACCATAAACTTATCTGCCGTTCTTTGTTCATAGACTCCCATCGGCACACGATAGGCCCTGAAAGCGATTGGTGAGGTTTGGCCGTCAAGGAACTTTTTAACCCCGCTGCGGTAATTCAGTGTGTCTTCTTTGACACTTTCGGGGATATGTAAAATTGGTTCTTTAAGATTACTCATTTTTTATTTTTCAAAAAGTTTACCTGTATTCCAATTACATGATTTGTTTTCTTACTTTCTACGTTCAGGATGGCGGAAGGAGTAAGAATTCGTCTTGACCATCTCAAGTGTCTGCTCAATCGTGGGGCGGTCTCCCCAATAAGTTCCATAGTAAGCAAATCTAACTATACCCAAGGTGTCGATGATAATTGTAGATGGTCGATTAATCCATTCACTATGCACAACAAATTCCATGGGGTCGACACCATACATCGCCGCAACGGCACCGGCATTGTCGGCAAGGTGAGGCCACCATAAATTTTGCCCCTTTGTCATCATGCCGCAGCGATAACGGTCATGGCATTCAATAGTAAATACCTGAATACCAGCCTGTTTAAACTGCTCTTCGGTCTGGATTAAGTCATGAAACTCACGATGACAGACCGGACACCAATCAGCAAATATCCATACAAGGACAACGGTTTTTTTGTTCTTAAAATCTGACAGACGCCATGTCTTTCCGTTAGTATCTTTGAGCTGGAAATCCGGTGCCGGCTTACCTGTCTCCACCTGGCGAAAAGTTTTCTCATCAAGCCCCTTCCATGCTTCAATCAAGTCTGTATCGGCTGTTGCATCTTGGCTAAGTCGTCCAATAGCCAGCTTTGCTCTGTGTCGGATATCTCGGCCTCTATCCTTATTGCTGGCCTTTTTCAGGGCCGACAGGCCGGCGGTATATCCAATTTGTCCTAACGCTTGTGCGGCCTGACACCGGACAATGGGGTCGGGGTCAGCGGCCAATAATTGCACTAAATCGTCACCTGCCTCTTTAACACCTAATATCCCCAGAGTTGTAACGCAGACGTGGCGAACATGGCGGTTTTGGTCTTTGAGACCGGCTCTTAGAATCGGCACCGCTTCTGAACCCAAACGCACTAAATCGCGGATTGCCAACGTGCGGACCCGCCACGCATCGTCATTTAGATTACCAACTCCTTTATAGCCGCTATTGGCTTCGAAATTATGTCTCCGCACCCTATCAAGGATATGACTGCCTGTCGAGCCGGTTACCTGCCGCAGATCCGAACCGTCCGGGGCAATAACATAAAGATGTTCTTTCCCGCTGCGATTTGAGGAAACAGCAATCCACTTCCCATTGCCCGACCACGCCGGCCACTGGTCTGTTGCTTCGTGACGTGTAAGGTTGCGCACGTTTTTGCCGTCTATATCCATCACATACAGCTCGTTGTTACCTTCGAAGTCCCCTACAAAACAAATGTTTTTGCCGTCCGGGCTGACCGCAGCTACCCAGCAGTACGAGTTTTTTATCTTCAGTTCTGTTAACTGTTTAAGGCCGCTGCCGTCAGCGTTCATAATATAAACTTCAAAAAAGCCCGTCCTGTTTGACATAAACGTAATTTTCTTCCCATCGGGAGTCCACGATGGACATCTGTCAGAGCCGGGGTCATCGGTAAGGTTCTTAACTCCGCTACCGTCACGGTTCATAACGAAAATATCCATGTCACCGTTGGCTGTGCAGATATAGCTGATACGGGAATCATCCGGCGAAAAGGAAGGACACTTATCCTCCTGGCCTGGCTTATTGGTCAAACGCTGAACATTCGTTCCATCGATATTCATAGTATATAAATCTCTGTTGACATCATCCCGCCTGGAATCAAAAACAATCGTCTTGCCATCATTCGACCAGTCCGGGCACTTATCGCCCGTCGGCGAATTGGTCAGGTTAGTTACTTTGCCGGTTGCTATTTCGACAATCATTATCTCTCCGCCGGACTCATAAACCAGATGCGAATCATCCGCCGAAAAATTCGGGTGTACATCTCCAACACATACAGGAACGTTAATGAGGGCCAATACAGCCAGAACCACCAAAATATTCGAGACTTTGAAACTCATCATAATTCTCCTGCAAAATAAAATGCTACTGCTCTAAAAGCCTAATCGCAGTTTCCTCGATATTACCATCTTCTATTAAAAAACCCTTCAGTGAAGGACGCTCTTTATTCTGCAGCGACACAATTACATATATCACATCCGGCGTAAACGCAAGTCGAATATCTTCAGCCGAAGGTCTGGCAGGGGTTTCAGGGTGGCTGTGATATATCGCCAGCATATCGAGTCCCGTTGAGCGAATGTCTTTGGCCACATTGAACTGCTCTTCCGGCTTCATCATAAAGTGGGTGCTGCTTTGGTCGGCGTTGGTCATTTCATAAAGCTTTTCTATGACACAGTCTTTACCTGCCAAAATTCCGCAGGCTTCAATCGGTGTCTGGGCTTTGGCCTGCCGGAGCATTTGCTCGAAAATATTATTTGGAATCTGCAATTCTTTCATTTAACTGTTTTTCAAATCACATACTTGTTGCACTTCGTCTTTAAGTTCGGTTATTTGTGGATTTTCGCCACACAAAGGACAATTCGGGTTACGGTTCAATTTGACCGCACGAAAGTCCATTTCAAGTGCATCATACGTCAGCAGTGTGCCGGTCAGTAATTTACCAATACCAAGCAGATATTTTATCGCCTCGGTTGCCTGCAGTGAACCAATGACAGCCGCTAATACTCCCAATACCCCTGCTTGCGAACATGAAGGCACGGCGCCGGCCGGGGGCGGAGCGTTAAAGACGCAGCGATAACATGTCGTCTGGCCCGGTAATATTGTTATCAACTGGCCGTAAAATCTTAAGATCCCTGCGTGTGATAATGGTATCCTTTCAAAATAGCAGGCATCATTGATAAGAAACTTGGCCGCAAAGTTGTCCGTGCCATCAATTACAAAATCATACTCCCTTATAATTTCCCTGATGTTGTCTGCCATTGCCAATTGATGGTAAGTTTTAACAGTTATATCAGGGTTTATTGCCAGCATCTTATTCTCGGCAGACTTGACTTTTTCGGTGCCTATGTCACTTGTGTGATGGATTATCTGTCTCTGAAGATTGGTCAAGTCCACTTTATCGGCATCGATAATTCCAATTGTGCCAATACCGGCGGCAGCTAAATACAGGCCCGCAGGAGAACCGAGGCCGCCTGCACCGACGATTAGCACTTTTGAGGCGAGCAGTTTTTCCTGACCGACTCCGCCGACCTGCTCCAATATTATGTGCCGGCTGTATCTTTCGATTTGTTGTTCAGTCAATCCCACTTGCCGCCTCCCATAAAATACAGAAATTCCACTTTATCGCCATCACTGAGCGTTTTTTCTTCAAACTCGTTTTTCTTTAGAATTTGACCGTTAAGTTCAACCGACACCATATCCGGCATCTTTACATTTTGTTCTACTAAGAGTTCGCTTATCGTCAGGCCATCCTTAAAATCTGATTCTTTACCATTTACAACAAGTTTCATTTTGTTTCCTCTAACTTTTCTCTATTGCCTGTTTAAAGTCAGCTTCGATGTCCTGGTAATCTTCGATACCCACCGAGACCCTTACCATATCCTCAGTAACTCCCATTTTCAGTTTTTCTTCGTCAGAGAACTCGTGAAATATCGTAGAGGCCGGGTGTATTACCAGGCTTTTGGCATCACCTAAATTAGCCTGGTTCTTTGCCAGTTTCAAAGAATCTATAAATCTGAAGGTTTTTTCTTTGTCACCCATACCAAAGGTCAACAGTCCGCCGCCACTGCCGCCAAATAGCTTAATAACTCTGTCGCGAAACCTGCTTTCTTTTAGGCCAGGATAGTTCATCCACGATACTTTCGGATGACCTTGCAGGAATTTGGCCAGCTTTTTGGCATTTTCACAGTGCCTGGCCATCCTGCCCGAAAGAGTCTCTAAACCCTGCAGCATCAGAAAGGAATTCATCGGTGCCGGACACCCCCCCAAATCACGGTAAATCAGGTTTCGCAGGTGTGCCAGGAAAGCTAATTGGCCAACTTTTTCGGACAGCTTTTTAATATCTTCAAAAGACCCTTTCCTCCAATCGTAGTTTCCGGTATCCACTATTGCGCCGCCAATTGCCGTACCGTGGCCGTTGATAAACTTTGAAGTCGAGTGAACAACAATATCGGCTCCAAACTCACCAGGCTTAAAAAGAGTCGGCGTAGTAAGAGTATTGTCAACAACAAACGGTATCCTGGCTTTTTGGGCAATTTTAGCAATAGCCGGTATATCAGGCACATCCATCCGAGGGTTGCCGATGGTCTCAACAAAAATCAGTTTTGTTTTGTCACTGATTGCATTTGCGAAGTTACTCGTATCGGCAACATCGACCAGAGCAGTCTCTACACCGAACCTTCCCAGCGTATTCTCAAATAAGGATACGGTTCCGCCAAAGATACCAGCGGCAGCAATTAGTTGGTCGCCGGCTTTAACCAGGCCCATCACAACAGATGCAATTGCGGCCATGCCACTGGAGGTAGCGATACAGCCGATACCGTCTTCAAGTTGTGTAAGCCTGGCCTCAAGTGCGGCAGTGGTCGGATTTGCTATCCGCGTATAGATATATCCGGGCGCTTTGCCGTCGAAAACATCGGCAAGCTCACGGGCGGTTTTGTAGGCATACGACACTGTCTGGTGAATCGGTACCGCGGTGGCACCGCTTTCTGCATCGCCTGCAAAACCACCATGTATTGCCAAGGTATCAGGCTTCATTTTTTCCACTCCTTATATCTGATAGTCAAGCAACGGTCTTGTGTGAATGCCGCACTCGCCGCCGCACTTGCTTGTTCCTATCCATCTTCCGGCCCGCTCATCGATTCCCTGAGCTATTTTTGTGCACGGTGCACATCCCAGTGACCTGTACCCTTTTCCATAAAGAGGATTAACCACAACTCTGTTCAAAGCCAGGTATTCCCACACTTCACGCTCGTACCAGATGAGAATCGGATTAAGTTTAATCAGCCCTTTGTCCAGTTCTTCGACTTCCTTGTACTCAGTGCGTGTTCGCCCTTCAGTGCAGCGAAGCCCTGTGATCCAGCACTTAACATCCATCTCTTTCACAGCCTGTCGCACGGGTTGCACCTTCAGGATTTCGCAGCACCTGTCCGGGTCGGTCTCATAGAGCTTATCCGGTATTTCTTCATCATTGCTGAAGACCTTGAGCTCGGGATACCTGGCGACCTCTTCGGCCATAAACTGCTTGGTTTCCGGCGGTTTAAACCTTGTTGTAACGATGAAGCCGCGAATCTTCGGACTCACCTTTTTAGCCAGATGCCAGATAACACTCGAATCCTTACCAAGGCTGTTGGCAACGACAAGGCTGTCGCCAAATTCCTGGTACGCTCGGTCAATCAATTCCAGCGAGCGGTCGACCTTTTCAGCAAAATTCAATTTCTCAACGAGTTCGGCAACATTTTCTGCAACTTCCTCAATTAACATAACTTAAATCTCCTTGTAAATACACATAACATTATTTGCTATATCTCATATTCCGGCTTCTTCAATTTCCCGAATCTGACGCGCATCCATGTCCGCTCGTGGAAATAATAAGCACCAAGCTTAATCAGCGTGTCAATTATACCGATTTCGACGGCCACGGTGAGCCTGCCGGTCGCAATCCATGCCACGAAAAACGTAATCAAAGTGGCGATAAAACGCCAGCTAAGTGCCTTCATTATTGTCCTAACGTGCGAGTCCACTGATCCGCTCCTTGTTTGGCAGCATCCCTATAAAAATACTCGTAATATCAACAAAAAAACGTGATTTTCTCTCAACTCAAATATTGTAATTCAGAACATACTTATCCCTCTTGGCTCGTTCAAATTCTACCAGGTTCGCAAACGTCGTCTTGTCGCAAACCTCGCAGATAGCGTTATTTACCTCCTGCCAAAGCTCTCTGAAGGCCTCGTTTCCCAGAAAAGCCGTGTCTGCGCTGTTCCTTGGCCAATCCGGGGCCAGTGAAATTCGGCCTTCAATATATTCAATAATCTCTCGAACTGTCAGGCCCTCGGCACGTCGGGCCAGCATATAGCCCCCTTCGTTGCCGCGCCTTGATTCGACAAAACCGCCGTGTTTGAGGTCGTTGAGGATTACCTCAAGAAAGCGAGCTGATATGCCCTGGTCTCTGGCAATATCGTGTATTTTGATGGGCTCACCGGCATTTCGCGAGGCGAGGTCAAAAACGGCTCTTAGTGCATATTGGCATTTTTTAGATATTCGCATATTTTACAGCCTTCTTCATTAAATCAATCGGAATACTATTGTAGCACCACTACTGCCACTGTCAATGCTTTTTTCAATAAAATCTCAAAAAAAATAAAATCTCCCCCCTGCTACTGCATATTGTGGCTGAAAACGGCGGTTTTTTTGAAAAAAAATTAATTTGCCGGCCTGCTCCCCAAAAATTAGACCAAATTTTCGGGGCAAAGGCCACTTATGCCGAAGGAGCAGCATCTAACAAAGTACGTGTATCCCTGTAGTCGCCTACAAGCGAGAAGAAAATGCGCATTAACATCAGGCAGTAATAACGCCCCTTAGGTGTTAATAAAACGCTGCTGCCGCGAAACGTTACGGCTCTGATTGCCAAAAACATCAATAAGTTCCAGGCCGGACCGAACCAAAAGTAGTTGCCATATTTTTTCTTCATGTGGTAAAAATTCAAATTGTCCTCGAGCAGTTTTAACAATAGGTAGTAGTGCATTCTCTCTCGCCGGGAAAAGCGTCTGTATGCAACAACAGGATGCTGGTTTTGTTCGAGCATGCTTATATAATCCTGAATTGAAAATGTGTTAGAATACATGGTCCCATTTATATAACCCCATGACCCGGGTCCTACTCCCACATATTCATCATGATCAATTATATATTCATCGATTGAACCCTTTCTACGAGAGAAGCACCACACTGATTGCTGGCTATATGTATCGGTCAGCCGGCTTGTAATTAGCTCGTATAGTTGCTTCTCCTGTCGATGGTTTGTTTTACCACATTTCTCGATAAGTTCTTTCTTTTGGCCGATTGAGACTGTAATGCTTCAGTCGGAATTGGACATTTCCCGAATTTGAGTTAGTATGTAAATCAAAGAAAGGAAATGGACATGGCAAACAAACGTAAAAAGTTTTCACCCGAGGAAAAAGATTGGATGTAGAACGCTTGTAAAAAAACGGTTGTGCTGGTTTTTAAGAAAGAGTTTTAGTTGTGAATCAGAATTTTTTGACAGAAATGCAAAAAAAACAATAATTCTCACAAATGAGATTGTTGATTGATAAGGCAAGTTGAATTTGCTAATAGCCGGTGACACCGATTATTTGGTGGAGCGGTTCTGTGAGAAACTTGATTTATTTTCAGATGACCAGAGATGCTAAAATAACAACGTCTCGCTGTCATTTTACCGCCCGAATGTTCTTTTTGCCATTCAAGGAACAACAAAAGTTTTTATGGGGAAGTGGTGTAAACATGAGAAAAATTGGAAAGGCCGGGGAAGTTCTCGAAAGTAAGAAAAAGCAGCCGTTTGCGTTAATATCAAAGATTTCAAGACTTGACATAAGCAGTGTTTATGCTAACCTTGTGAATCTTTGCTATTAAGCAAGTTAAATAAGGCGATGTGCTAACTGCGGCAGGTAGTGATTAGGACGATAACAGGGAAAATACTGGTTATCTTGCCTTGCAGCAGGTTGCAACCGACAACTCCGGGTACGAGAATTGGGCTTGGGACAAATTGTACTGCGGGTCTATCGAACCTGAATATGATCCCAGGGGTGTTCTCTATAGTATGCACTGATGAAGTTTAATACTGTGAGGCGGAATTGTTTTGCCCGTCCTGTTTGCAGATATGTGTCAGTTGGCTAAAGAATGTTGTTAGAAGATTTATGTTAGATGAAGCTATCGAGAATGAAACCAAAATATAAGACATTTTCTCGCGGCTATGAGTTTAAGAATTTTGAGGGGCAGCCGGAGAGGAAGTTGATTCAAATAGAAATCCCCGCAAGAGTGACAATTCCATTGAGGCAAGGTTTTGGTAACGAAGTTGTTGCCATTGTCGAGCCTGGTCAAAAGGTTGCGGCAGGCCAGATAATCGCAAGAGACGACGAATCCGTTTCGAGCCCGGTTCACAGTTCGGTGAATGGAACAGCTGTGGAGATAAAGAAGATAGATTGTCCTGGCAGAGAAACGACAGCGATGGTTATAGAATCTGACGGCACAGGTGATTGGCAAAGATTGGCGGGGCATTCATCTGCGTGGGAGGGTTTGTCCGCTGAAAAAATAGGTGAGTTAGTTTATCTTTCCGGTGCAGGTTCGAGCGGCAGAGCAGGTATACCAACCAGATTTAACAGTTCTGTAATTGCTCCGGAAGATGTAGAGAATGTAATCATTCAGGGTGTTGGCTCGCAAGTGCATAATCTCTCGCTCGATGTTCTTTTGGAAGGTGAAAGGCTGTCACATTTTATAAAGGGTTTGAAGATACTGAAAAAGCTGATGGCCGGGGCCCAATTTCATCTTGTGTTAAACAAATCGCAAAAGAACTTAATAAAAGATGTCTCGCAGTTACTGCCAACTGACAATTCGATTAACTTTTTCACAGTGCCAGATAAATATCCTGCAAGCTCCGATGAGGTTTTAACACCGCTGCTCCTGGGCGTTGAATTTCCATATGGTTATTCGGCGGCAAATATTGGAGTTATCGTGCTGGACATTCAGGCGGTATTGGGTGTTTATGAAGCGGTGGTAGAAGGCAAGCCGCTGATAGAAAGAACAATAGCTTTGTGTGGTCCGGGGTTTAGGGAAAAACCTCATGTTAAAGTACGTATCGGCAGTTCATTAGAGCATGTTATTAAAGGCAGGATCGATGCGGATAAAAACCTGCGGTTTGTACTGAATAGTCCTTTGACAGGAGAAAGGGTTTCTGATTTGTCATTGCCCATTGATAGAACACTTGTGACTGTAATTGCCCTTTTAGAAGACAACAAAAGTGAATTTCTTGCTTTTGTCAGGCCCGGCTTTAAAAAAGATTCGTATTCGCGTACCTGTCTTTCAATGATATTCAAGAAAAACAGTAAGATGTTTCAAAAGAACTGCGGGACAAACCTTCATGGAGAGCTGCGGCCATGTATATCCTGCACATTTTGCGAGGAGGTGTGCCCGGTAAGCATAATTCCACATCTTCTTTTTCATTACGTCGAGAAGGATGTTATCGATGAGACGTTATTGAAATACAAGATATATAATTGCATCGAATGTAATTTGTGCAGTTATGTATGTCCGTCAAAGATCCCGATAGCACAGTTTATCAAAGAAGGAAAAGCGAAGCTGGTCAATGAAGGATGCGAACCTCCTGCCCCGAATGTAGCGATTAAAGGAGTTGAGAAATACAAGAGTGTAAAATGATTAACGGCAGCGGAATTTATTGAGGCTGACCGATGTAAAATTTGAAAGGCGAAGGGATGCAAGAGGTGTTGGTATAGATGAAACTTGTCAGGTTACTACTCGACAAATTGTATAAGATTCCGGTACTGAACAAAGCCGAACCGCTGATTGAAGCGGTGGACGCCGCTTTATTCGGGACGGAAGAAACGACCCTGGGCACCCCGCACATTGTTGACAGTATCGACACCAAAAGATATATGTCGTGTGCTATAGTTGCTCTTGTTCCGGCGACGTTGGCTTCGATATATTTTTACGGGTTGAGCGCCATAATGATTATCGCGGTATCGTACACAGCCGGATTTTTTGTCGAGTTTATATTCGCCGTGATTCGCAAGCACAAAATACACGAGGGATTTCTCGTTACCGGCCTTATTTTCCCTCTGGTACTGCCGCCAACCACACCCCTGTGGGTAGTTGCTGTTGGTGTTATATTCGGGGTGTTATTTGGAAAAGAGATGTTCGGCGGTACGGGGAGAAACATATTTAATCCGGCTCTTGTTGGAAGATTATTCATTACAATCGCTTTTCCGGCGATAATGACAACCAGTTGGCAGATGCCTTTCACAGATGCGATAACTTCGTCCACACCTTTGGCTGTATACAAAAGCACCGGGGCCATGCCCTCGATTTTTGATCTTCTTGTGGGCAAAACAGCCGGCAGCATGGGTGAGACATGCAGAATCGCCATAATCATCGGCGGATTATTCCTGATGTTCACTAAGGCCAGTAACTGGCGAATCCCTGTTTGTTACGTCGGCTCTGTTTTCTTATTCGCTTCGGCAGGGAACCATTTTTTGCCCGAAAGAATTGCTCCTCCGATATTTCAGGTTTTAACGGGCGGCCTTTTATTCGGTTCACTGTTTATGGCCACAGACCCTGTTACCTCACCCTTTACGCGAGCGGGCAAGTACAGCTTTGGCATATTGTGTGGGCTTCTTACCGTTTTGATACGCAGTTTTTCCGGATACGTAGAAGGAGTTATGTTCAGCATTGTTTTTATGAACGCACTGTCTCCGCTTATTGACCATGTTGTTTTAATGTTGAAATATCGACCGGTGAAAACATGAAAGAAAAATTGTTGATGATTTTGTTCGTTCTTATTCTGGGTTCTGTCCTCAGTACCGCACTTGTTAGCGTGGATACTTATACTGCTCCTCTTATAGAGAAAAACAAAGTAAGGAAATTGCGTATCAACATTCTCAAAGCGCTGGACATTGCTTATCTGGAGGACAAGGTGGATGAAACATTCTTAGGTAATGTAATAACAGAAAAAGAAGGTGAGATCGAATTTTATGTTGCTCAAACCAGCGGAGATATTGCATTCGAAATTTCCGGCCCAGGATTGTGGGGGACAATTTATGGGATTATTGCACTTGAGCCCGATTTAGAAACTATTAAAGGAATTACCATAATTAAGCAGGAAGAGACTCCTGGCCTGGGAGGGCGAATTGCAGAAGCTGAGTTTTTAGATAAATTTAAGACTAAAAAGGTTTTTCCCAGACTGATGATACAGCCGCCTGGTAAAGCAAGGGAGAACAATGAAGTAGACGGGATAACCGGAGCCACCTTGAGCTGTCAGGCGTTCGAGGAAATATTGAACAGTGAAATAGAAAAATACGTAACAATAATCAAGGAATATAAATAATGTTGCTTAGGAAGCTTTTAGGCGCCCAAGGCTATAAAACCGTAAAAAAGGGGTTATGGGGTGACCACCCTATATTTGCAGCCGGACTTGGGATTTGTTCAGCCCTGGCGATAAGCAATAAAGTTGAAAATGCGATTGCTATGGGGGCGGGGGTTACTTTTGTTCTTGTTGCAACGGCCATACTCGTTTCGATGCTAAGGAATTTAATTCCTCAGCGAGTGAGGATAATTACCTATATGATAATAATAGCTTCTTTTGTTATTATCGTAGACAAATTCCTCCAGGCCTTCTCCCCGACGATTAGTGAGGCTTTGGGCCCTTACGTCGGGCTGATTATTACCAACTGTATTATCATGGGCAGGGCTGAGGCTTTCTTCGTACAAAACAAGGTTTATCATTCGGTTCTGGATGCAGTTTCGAACGGCTTTAGTTATTCCAGTACACTTATTATTATAGCCGTAGTTCGTGAGATTCTTGGTTTCGGAACTCTGCTCGGTATAAGAGTAATGCCCGGCCAATGGGAAAACTGGGTGGTAATGACGATGGCACCGGGGGCTTTTTTCCTTCTTGGAATAGCTATCTGGATTTCACGAACACTAACAGAATCTAAATCAGAGGATTAGGAAGTACCCTTAAGGGTAGTAAATGTCCGCGAATAAAGCCGTAACTGCTTATTTTTAAGTTACTTACCCGCGGATAAACGGAAAGATTCAATTGAGAGTAATATAAATGGCACATTTGATAACTATATTTATTGCGGCGGTTCTTACGCACAATATTGCACTTACGTATCTTTTGGGAATGTGTCCGTTTGTATCTTTGTCCCGCAGCATTAAGACAGCTTGCGGAATGAGTTTTGCGGTGATTTTTGTTGTTACTCTGACTGCGGCAATTAACTGGCCTATTTACCACCTGGTTCTGGTGCCCACCAACAGTGAGCTTATTTATTATATTGTTTTCATTATAATAATAGCTGCCTCTGTGCAGTTGGTGGAAATGATTATGGAGCGATTCTTTCCGTCTCTTCAGGCCTCTTTCGGCATCTTTCTTCCGTTAATAACCGTAAACTGTACCGTTATGGCTGTATCTCTTTTTATTGTATTGAGAGAGTATTCATACATTGCAACATTGGTTTTTGCTTTCGGTTCGGCTGTTGGATGGATGCTTGCAATAATGATAGTCGCAGCTATCAATGAGAAGCTTAAGTTAATCGGAGATGTTCCAAAAGGGCTTAAAGGCATGGGAATCATCATGATTATTGCCGGCATTATCGCTCTGGCGTTTTTGGGTTTTGGCGGAATGGTTGATATAAAATGAAATTTTAGGCGTGGTGTTCGATGAACTTTGTACCTGTAATAATAATAAACCTGATTCTTCTGATAATAACGATATTACTCGCTATCGCTGACCGCTTGCTTGTCACTTATGGCCGGTGCAAAATAACGGTACGCCAGGAAGATGAAGCCAGGGAATTTACAGTTGAGGGTGGAAGCTATCTGCTTGCCAACCTGACTGAGAATAAAATCAACATAACCTCCTCATGTGCCGGCAAAGCAAGCTGTGGCTACTGTAAGGTAAGGCTGTTAAGCGGGGGCGGCCCGATACTGCCAACAGAAGAGATTTTTATGAGCAGGGAAGAAAAACTTTCCGGAATGAGGCTCGCGTGTCAAGTCAAGGTAAAAGATGACCTTGAGGTTTACATCCCCGATTTTCTAACCACCGTTAAAAGTATAGTGCAAAACAAAACTTATGACCCTAAACTCAGGTGGCAATTTATAAAAGATGGCCAGGAGTATGGTGTACCTGTAAAAGCAAAAACAAAACTTACCTCTTATGACAAGGAAAAAGTACACGAAATAATCCAAGAGTATAGAGATGTTCCTGGAGCGATAGTTCCGGTTCTGCAAAGAATCGACAGCACATTTAATTATTTGCCTGAGCCTGCCTTACGGCTGACGGCAAAGGCAATTGATATGCCTTTAAGCGAAATTCACAGGGTAGCTACTTTTTATAATGCATTCAGTCTTGAACCAAAAGGTAAAAACATAATCAAGGTTTGTATGGGTACATCTTGCTATGTCAAAGGCGGCAGGAGAATCCTGCAATCGGTGCAAAACAAATTAGGTATAAAGGTTGGCGAGCATACCGAAGATTTAAGATTTAGTCTGGAAACCGTCAGTTGTATCGGATGTTGCGGACAATCCCCTGTAATATCAGTTAATGACGAGATTTATGGGTATTTTAAAGTAAATATGATAGATGACGTGCTGCATAAGTTTTATTAAAAGGAGCAAGAAATCGCAAAGTTAAGACCACAAGACCTGGACAGGATTGCCGAGAAGACCAAGAGGGTAATCAACCTGAGGGAAGGGGCGGGAAGGGCAAAAATCATTGTTCACATGGGAACGTGCGGGATTGCCGCAGGTGCCAGAACTATTATGACTGCTCTGCTGGAAGAAATCGACAAGAGAAACCTCGAAGATGTCATTGTGAACATATCCAGTTGTGCCGGGCTATGCAGCCGTGAGCCTATGATAACCGTTGAAGTGCAGGGTGAGCCTCCGGTTAAATACGTTGATGTAACAACTGAAAAGGCTGTGGAAATTTTGGAAAAACATGTTCTTGCCGGTCAGGTAGTTACCGAATATGCGTTGGCGGTCGGCAATGAGAAAGCTTTATGACGCATTATCAGTTTTGTTTATTGAAATTGAACTCGAAGGTAAAGATGTACCCTTAAGGGTAGTAAATGTCCGCGAATAAAGCCGTAATTAATTATTTTTGAGTTACTACCTGTGGCACAAGTTACCCGCTCGCCGTGCTTCGCTCGTCGCAGCAGGCGGATAAACGGGAAAATTCAATTGAGATCAGTATAATATTGGGATTTGAATCTGTAGAGCGAGTATGAAGATATGGCACATCGTTTGCATGCAATGATTTGTACGTGCACGAACTGTATCTCGAATGGTGCATTCAAAGTAAAAAATGTACTTGAAGCCGAGATTGCAGAAAAGGGACTGGCCAATGATGTACGGGTGGTCCAGACAGGCGCCAGTGGTCTGTGTGTAAACGGACCGATTCTGATGGTCCAGCCCGATGGCATTTTCTATCAGTTTCTTACTGAAAAAGATGTTGCCAACCTGGTTGAAGAGCATTTTCTCAAGGGACGGCCGGTAAAGTCTCTGATGTACGTGCCGGTTGGCCAGGAGAAGCCTATTCCCAAGTTGAGCGACATTCCTTTCTTCAAAGACCAGAGACTGATTGCGTTAAGGAATCGCGGCCTGATAGACCCTGATAGTATCGATGAATATATAGCCCGAGATGGATACAAGGCCTTAGCGAAAGTACTGGCAGGCATGACGCCGGAGCAGGTAATAGAGAAAATTCAGAAGTCAGGGTTGCGAGGAAGAGGAGGTGGTGGTTTTCCAACGGGCAAAAAATGGGAAATATGCCATAAGTTCGTACTAAAAAGAAGGCAGGAAAATCCTGATATTCTTTGCTATATCATTTGCAACGCGGACGAAGGTGACCCTGGCGCTTTTATGGACCGCAGTATATTAGAGGCTGACCCTCATACGATTATTGAAGGGATGTGCATCGGTGCATATGCCATCGGGTCAACGCAAGGATATATGTATATTAGAGCCGAATATCCACTGGCTATAAAGCGGATTGAAGCAGCTATAAAACAAGCCAGAGAATATGGTCTGCTGGGAGATAACATACTTGGTTTTGACTTTAGTTTTGATATCAAAGTTTTCAAAGGCGCCGGAGCCTTTGTGTGCGGCGAAGAAACCTCATTAATTCGTTCTATCGAAGGCCAGACGCCCGAACCGACACAGAAACCTCCATTTCCAGCGGAGGCAGGTTTGTGGGGTTGCCCTACCAACATTAATAATGTGGAAACGTGGGCAACTGTAGCATGCATCATTAATAAGGGTGCAGATTGGTTTGCATCTGTAGGCACGGAAAAAAGTAAAGGAACGAAGGTTTTTTCCCTTGCCGGCAATATAAATAACGCCGGTTTGGTTGAGGTGCCGATGGGCATAACTCTGCGAGAAATAGTTTATGACATCGGCGGTGGTGTACCCTACAATAAGAAACTTAAGGCAGTTCAAACAGGTGGGCCATCAGGTGGGGTGATCCCGGCAAAGTTGCTTAATCTGCCGGTTGATTACGAGCGTTTGAAAGAGGCGGGAGCAATCATGGGCTCGGGAGGCATGATTGTGGTCGATGAAGATACATGTATGGTCGATTTTGCAAAGTATTTTCTTGAATTTACGAGCGACGAATCATGCGGCAAGTGTTCTTCTTGTCGGGAAGGAGTTGCGGCGCTATTCGAGATTCTTGAAAAAATATGTAAAGGCAAGGGCGAAGAAGAAGACCTGGACCTTCTTGAAGAGATTTCATACGCGGTAAAAGATGCTTCAATGTGTGGACTGGGTCAAACGCTGCCGAACCCGGTTTTAAGCTCTTTAAAATACTTCAAAGACGAATATATTCAGCATATAAAATATAAAAGATGCCCGGCAGGGGTGTGTAAGGAAATCATCTCATCTGCCTGCCAGCATGCATGCCCTCTTGAGCAGGATGTCCCCTGTTATGTTGGCTTAATCGCTCAAAGAAAATTTTCGCAGGCCATGGAAATCATAAGAAAAGAAAATCCTTTGCCTGGTATATGTGGTAGAGTTTGTACCCATCCCTGCGAAGCCAAATGCATGGCAGGAAGAGGAGGCGGGGAGCCGATTAATATAAGGGCATTGAAAAGGTTTGTTACAGATTATGAGGCCAGAGAGAAGCTTGCTGTTGATATAGATACCAAAGAAAGGAATGGCAAAAAAGTTGCTGTTATAGGGTCTGGGCCTGCCGGCTTATCTTGCGGCTATTATCTCGCTGTGGAAGGGTACGAGGTAGTAATCTTCGAATCTTTACCAGTTGCCGGCGGGATGCTCGCGGTAGGTATTCCCGAGTACCGACTGCCAAGAAATATCCTGGACTATGAAATAGACATTATAAAAAAAGCTGGTGTGGAAATAAGAACCAATACTACCGTTGGTAAAGACATATCCTTTGAAGATTTAAGAAAAGATTATGATGCAGTATTTATAACAACGGGAGCTCATACTGGACTAAAGTTGCGTATCGACGGGGAAGAATTAGGTGGGGTGATCGATGCCGTTGATTTTCTGCGAAAGGTCAGTCTTGGTCAGGAACCGCAAATAAGCCAGAAAGTTGCCGTTATCGGTGGAGGAAATGCGGCAATCGATGCGGCAAGAACGGCACACCGCCTTGGAAAAGATGTAAAGATATATTACAGAAGAACCAGAAAAGAAATGCCGGCTCTGCGCGAAGAAATTGCCGAAGCGATAAGAGAAGGTATCTCAATTGAATTGTTGGCAGCTCCCATAAGAGCCGTTGGATCTAACGGTATACTAACAGGTGTCGAATTTATAAGAATGAAACTTGCCGAGGTTGACCAGAGCGGAAGAGCAAGGCCAATTCCGATTGAAGGTTCCCAGTTCAGTGTAGACGTCGGTACTTTAATCACCGCCATAAGTCAGGAGCCGGATATTAAGTCGGTGATAAAAAACAACGGCTTGAAGTTTACAAAATGGAATACCGTTGCGGCTGACCCTGAGACGCTTTATACTGGTGTGGATGGAGTTTTCGCCGGCGGCGATGTGGTCAGCGGACCGGATACAGTAACCAAAGCAATTGCGGATGGGAAAGTTGCCGCCTCAATGATAGACAAATTTATAAATGGCCAGCCTTTAATCAGAGAATACAAAGTTACCCAGCCGGCTGCAAAAGTAGAGGCCGTTGAATTAACAGAAGAGGAAATGGGCACAATCAAGGAACCTGTAATGCCTGTTCTGCCCCTCGGGGAAAGAAAGATGAGCTTCAAAGAAACGGAACTTGGCTTCACTGAAGAAATGGCCGTTAAAGAAGCAAAAAGATGCTTTAGGTGTGACCTTGAAAAAAGTGACGAACAGTAGTGGGTAAAAATAATGTTGCTCGGTAAAATATATAAGATTCTTGAAGCCGATTTGGTCGGTGATGTTAAAAATTTCGACAAAGAGATAAATAAGGTCTGTGGTTCGGATTTAATGAGTGATGTATTAGCATTTATTGAAGCGGATTCTCTACTGTTAACCGGTTTGGTCAATTCACAAGTTGTACGAACTGCTGAGATGGCTGAGATTGCAGCTATCTGTTTTGTTCGCGGCAAACAACCTCCAGATGAAACAATTAAACTGGCTAATGAGAAAAAAATTCCACTCTTGACAACTAAGTTATTAATGTATGAATCTTGCGGCAGATTGTATAAAAGAGGCTTACATGGGTGTGAAGAAATCAGATAAGTCAAAAACGGGATTTGTCCCATATCTTGCGAAAAGTTCGTGGACGTTTACAAAACCTGACGATGTGAAGTTTAGCAAGGTGCAGGAGTTGGTGTACGAACTGAAAGTGAGCAATGCGATGAGGCAGAATATAATTACTACCATCCCCCATGCTTCGATGAGTGAATTGGGAGAGGTATTAAGGTCGAACCGTATTTCAGGTACCCCCGTTATCAAGGATGATAAATTGGTTGGCATTATAAGTATTGAGGATTTTATCAAGTGGCTGGCAGAAGGGGCCGGGGATTGTCCTGTAAAGGACAAGATGACCACGGATGTCGATACGTTGTATGCGGATGAGCCTTTAGTTCACGCGGTTGGCAAACTCGAGCAGACCGGTTTCGGACGATTCCCTGTGGTCGACCGCAAAAACGGAAAATTGGTGGGGATAATTACAAAAGGTGATATTATTGAAAGATTGCTTCAAAAGTTAGAGATTGACTATCACGAAGAAGAAATTCATCGTTACCGAGCAAGTCATATATTCGAAGACATCATAGCAGACAAGGTTTCTCTGACCTTTCGATCGTATGTAAAGGGCAAAGATTTCGATCAGGCTGGTGAGGCTTCCAGCAGGGTTAAAAAAACTTTAGAACGCCTTGGTATTCACCCTCAGATTGTTCGCAGAGCCGCTATTGCATCTTATGAAGCGGAAATGAATGTTGTTATTTATACCAAGGGTGGCAAAATAACCGTTATGGTGCAGCCTGACAAGATTCATATCGATGTTGAAGATACCGGTCCTGGTATCGTTGATGTCCAAAAGGCTATGGAACCGGGATACTCAACAGCTTCGGAGTGGGTGCGGGAGCTTGGTTTCGGAGCCGGAATGGGTCTGGTTAATATTAAGAAATGTGCTGACGAAATGGATTTAACGTCGGAGGTTGGGAAAGGAACGCATTTGAAAATCCGCATTGATATTAAAAACGCCCAACACCCGTCAAAGGCAGGATAATGAAAATGAAATTAAGACAGATAGTTGAAAAGTTCAATTTAGAGGTCAGGTGTAATGCTGCTAACCTGGATGTCGAAGTAAATAATGGATATGTCAGTGATCTGCTGAGTGATGTGCTGGCCAACAGTGAAGAAAATGATTTATGGATTACGCTGCAGATTCACCCCAACATTGTTGCTATAGCAAGTATGAAGGGATTATCAGGAATTGTGATAATAAATGGCAGAGAGCCGGAAGAGGAAACCGCCAAAAAGGCCGAAGAGAAAGATGTGACAATAATGGTAAGCCAGATGACAGCTTTTGAATTAAGTGGCAAACTGTACGCCTTAGGGCTTTCCGGGACAAAAAATGATAATGAAGGAATATAAGATGGACTTACACATCCATACCTGTCTTTCTCCTTGTGCTCAGCCGGATATGCTCCCTACGGCAATTATTAGACATGCAAAAGACAAGGGCCTCGATGTTGTTGGCATCTGTGACCACAATTCGGCAGAGAATGTCTCGGCGGTAAGAAAAGCAGGAGAAAAAGAAGGTGTGCAGGTTTTAGGAGGTATGGAAATATGCTCAAGTGAGGAAGTCCATACTTTGGTTTTTTTCGACGACGACAATGCTTTATTGGAAATGCAGAATATTGTTTACGAAAATTTATCCGGCGAGAACGATGAAGATTACTTTGGGGAGCAGCTAATTGTGGATGAACACGACAATATAGTAGGTTCGACCAGAAAGCTGTTGATTGGCTCAATCAGTCTGGGAATCGATAAGATTGTTGAGTTAGCTCATAGCCTGGGCGGGTTAGTTGTCGCTTCGCATATTGACCGTCCCTCATTCAGCATCATTGCCCAATTAGGTTTTGTTCCAAAAGAATTGCCTCTGGATGCCCTGGAATTATCTGAGAAGTGCAAATCGAGCGAAGTTAATAATTACGAGAGTTACGGTTTACCACTGGTTAAATCTTCGGACGCACATTTTTTATCGGATATTGGCAAGGCTGTTACAACATTTTTTCTAAGTGCCCCTTCGTTTTCAGAAGTGGCGATGGCTTTTCAGAATGTTGAAGGAAGAACGGTAAATATCTGATGCTATATGGAAGATTTATCGTTACATATACTTGATATAGCTGAGAACGCGGTCAGAGCAGGTGGAAAAAAGATAATGATTGAACTGCTGGAAGACCAAAGCAATGACAGGCTGACTCTTTCTATTGAAGATGATGGAAAGGGTATGGACGAGAAAACTGTAAGCAGGGCTCTGGACCCTTTTTTTACGACAAAAGATAGTAAAGAGGTTGGTTTGGGGCTTGCTTTACTTTCCCAGGCAGCTGGGCAGGCCGGTGGAGAGTTGAAGATAGATTCAGAAAAGGCAAGAGGTACGAAAGTGACTGCTGTCTTTCAACTCAGTCATCCGGACATGAAACCGATAGGTGATGTTTTAGAGACTATGGCAGTTTTGGTTTCAGGGAATCCGTTGATTCGATTTATTCTCGATTACAAAAAAGGAGACGATAGTTATCATTTTGATTCATTTGAAAAAAGGAAAGACTAAATTTTTCTTTCAGCCCCCGGCAGCTATCTGTCATACGCAGAAAACTGTCAAAGGCTTGATTTTTGAGGACGTTTTTTATGGTCAACTTTACGATTAATGATAGGCAGCTACAGGTCGAAGAAGGCATAACCGTACTTGAAGTAGCCCAGGAACAAGGCATAAGGATACCTACATTATGCTACCACAAGGATTTAACGCCTTATGGGGCGTGTAGATTGTGTCTGGTTGAAATAGTAGGTGGCGGCAGACCAGGGCTTGAAGCGTCATGTGTTTATAAAGTTACCGACGGTCTAAAGATTAAAACTGATACCGAGAGGGTTAAAAGAGCGAGAAAAATTGTTTTTGAACTGCTGTTAGCTCGATGCCCGGATGCCGAAAAGATTAAAAAGTTGGCAAGCCAGTACGGTGTAACCGGGACACGAATTAAACTCAAAAAGAAAGAAAACTGTATTTTATGCGGTTTGTGCGTTCGTGTGTGTGCCGAAATCAGCCAGAGGCACGCCCAGAGTTTTTCTGGCAGAGGAACAAGAAGAAAGGTGGAAACGCCTTTTAATAAGGTATCAGAGAAGTGCATCGGATGTGGCGCTTGTGCTTACCTTTGTCCTGTTGAGGCCTTACGGATTGAAGAGGCGGATTAATCAGAATTTTTTTACGTAAATTTTGAAAGAGACGGATATGGAAGAAAAACAGACAATAGCCAAAGAAGATGAATCTGTTGTCAGCAATGAAGGTAAAGCAAAAAAGAAATGGCAGAAGCCAAAACTTGAAGATGTTTCGGGTAAAGTTATGGCCCAGCCTTACATTAGATTCACATAATAATTTAGTAGTTTGTGCCTTGTATCGGAGATGTTGTATTGAGTCTCCGAGAGGCTGATAACGTAGGATATTTTTCGCGTTTTTGAGATGAAAGAAGAATATCTTACGTTATCTGCAAGAACACGCCCGGCAGGACTCCGACTCGCCGTTTTGCTTCGCAAACCGAAGCAGCGAGTCTTGAACCTGTCGCTCAGCCTCGCCGCCGGCTCGTCATCGCTCCCCATAAGGGCTCTGCCCCTCTGGCGTCATTTGCTGAAGCTCACTCCTGTCACCCCGAAGACGTGATAAAATCCTTTTCCCACACCCTTTGGAGGTTCGAATCCTTCCGGGATTGGCCGAACCACCTTAGGCCGGTGGCTCAAGAAAGGAACTAAGGTACTCCCACTTGTCTGCGAATACCCAGTTGGTTTGTTTTACAATCTACCATCTGCCGTCGTCTTCCTACTGGAATAGCCCTAACTTTTTTTTTCAGGTATTCTACTTCCATCGTTAGTTGCCCGATCTGCTGATATAGCTTATCTTCTCGCCGGGCTGGTTGTAAGATTGCGGTTGATAGTTGAGTCCGAGGCAGGTACACTAACGAGGCAAAAACACACAAAGTTCTGCGTAAAACGATTCTTCGTACGTAAAAAGGCTAAAGAATGGAAGTTTGGCAGGGAATGCTTCTGGCAGGTGCGGGGGCTGTGGCCGGCTTTATAAATGTGATGGCCGGCGGCGGCTCAACGATTACTCTACCTGTGATGGTATTGATGGGGATGCCGGGCCCTGTTGCCAACGGCACCAATCGAATCGCGATTCTATCACAAAACATCGCAGCCGTAACAGGGTTCTTTCGCCAGGGCTTCTCGGATTTCAAGCTGAGTCTAACGCTTGCGATTTGTTCTTTGCCGGGCGCTGTTGCCGGGGCATATTTAGGGACCCGGTTCTCGGGTATCTGGTTCAACCGGTTTCTTGCGGCGATTATGATAGCGATTATGGTCTTAATGGCCATAAGGAAAAGAACCGCGGCGAACCAGCAGGCCGACATTCAAACCTCAAGAAAACGAATTGTTTTGGCTCATATTTTAATGGTCGCAGCCGGCTTCTATGGCGGCTTTATTCAGGCCGGCGTCGGGTTTATAATGATGGCGATTCTGCATAAGGTGCTCGGCCTTGACCTGGTGCGAGTGAACATGCACAAAATCTTCATTGTCGGCCTCTACACTATCGTCGCTTTGGTAGTCTTTGCGGCAAAGGGTCAAATTGCCTGGGCGGCGGGGCTGTTTCTGGCAGCGGGTAACGCTGTTGGCGGCTGGTTCGGGTCACATTTCGCAGTGAAAAAGGGCGAAAAAGTGATTCGGCTAATGCTCTATGTTGTGCTGGCAGTTCTTGCAATAAAACTAATCCTGAACTGATAGGCCCTTTCTAATCCGGGCGATATATACCAAATTTAAGAAAAAGCTTGCCAAAGGGAATTGCTGTCGGTATTATATTGGTCTGATAGGCTGATAGGTCTGGTATATTATTGAGTTTTTGGCTTAATAAGGAGCATTATCATGTCAGTAAGCATTCAGTTCTTCGGCGTTGCCGGGTACAAAATCATAACAGCGGATGGCGTTCACGTTCTAATAGACCCGTTTATGGATGAAAATCCCTATTCTCCGGTCAAGTCTGACGACCTTGGCCATGTGGATTTGATGCTGATTACCCATAACGCGTTCGACCACTTTGGCGATGCCGGCAAGATACTAAAAAAATACAAACCAAAAACGATTTGCGCCCTTGATGTTCAGCATAACCTTGTCACAAACCACGACGCCGACACCGACCTTATTCGCCCGACAATCTGGGGGATGGCGATGGTCGAGTGCGGGGTTGCGGTCAGGCCGGTAGAAAGTCATCACTGGTCCTTTGCCAAAAGTTCCGATGGCCAGTTGCTTTCCGGGCCTGCGATGGGTTTTATAGTGGACATAGGTGACGGCATCCGAATCTATCATCCCGGAGACACAGCCCTGTTTTCGGATATGAAGTTAATCGGCCAACTCTACAAACCGACAGTTGGTCTGATGCACGTTTCTCTGCCCAGTGACAAGGGAGTCTCTATGCCGCATCCTGAATGTTACAAGTCAGGAGAGCTGACGCCGCAGGAGGCGCTTCTGGCAAGTGAGTGGATGGGACTGGATGAAGTGATAACCAGTCATTACGTAAACGCGGATTGCGATGATGTTAAAGAGTTCATAAAACTCGTTGAAGAAAATAAAAAGAACGGGCAGTATGCACCTAAGACGGTGGTGCTTGCGCCAGGAGATGTACATAAATGGTAAGAAAAACAGATATATAAAAAAGGCATAGTTATGGCTACGAAAATTCCTAAAGAAGTGTTGGACAAGTTCACATGCTACACGCCGTTAGAAGCGCCGCCCGATATGTCCGTTGAGCAGCAGTTGGAAATGTATCGTCAGATTCATCTGATTCGAGAATTCGATACGAAAGTGCGTGACTTGTGGATGGAGAACAAAATTTATGGCCTGGCTCACGCTTATGTGGGCGCAGAAGCCATCGCTGTCGGGTCGTGTATGGCGCTTAGGCCGGGCGATTGCATTACAAGCACCCACAGAGGTCACGGCCACGCCATAGCCAAAGGCGCCGACATCAAGAAAATGATGGCAGAACTGTTCGGCAAATACGAAGGCTACAATCACGGCAAAGGCGGCTCGATGCATATAGCTGACGTTGAAAATGGAATGTTAGGCGCAACCGGTATTGTCGGCAGTGGAATGCCGCTGGCGGTAGGCTCTGCCATGGCCGCGGACCTGCTCGGTAACGGCAAGGTCACTATCTGTTATCACGGCGATGGCGGTACGAATCAGGGCGTCTGGCACGAATCGATTAATATGGCAGCGGCCTGGGACCTGCCGGTGGTGTTCCTTACAGAAAACAACCAGATGGCAATAAGTACGGAACTGGCAAGCGTAACACGCGAGCAGAATATCTATCTGCGAGCACAGGGTTATGGGATACCGGGAGTGCAGGTCGATGGGTTCAATCCCTTTGCGGTTTACCAGGCGACAAAAGAAGCTGTGGAACTTGCGCGGGCTGGTAAAGGCCCGACTTTGATTGAGGCAAAGTTCCTCAGACTGCTGGGGCATTTCGTGGCCGATGACCAGTGGTACCGCGACATGGAAGCGGTCAAACCTTTCTGGAACCTGGACCCGATTGTGAGGATGCGCGATTATTTCGTGGACAATAAAATCGCTGAAGAACAAAAATTAAATGAAATTGAAGAAAAAGCCAAAAAAGAGATTGCCCAAGCCATCGAGTACGCGTCCTTCGAATGCACCGAACCACCAATCGATACGCTGTATGACAACCTCTTTGCTAATGGCGAAATAATCAAATAAAAAGCGGAGATATTAGCGATGAAAGAAATAACAGTTAGAGAAGCATTGCACGACGCAATAAGAGAAGAAATGCTTCGGGACAAAACGGTTATGATAATCGGATGTGACATAGCTATCAGGGGCAATCCTTTCGGGGTGACCCGCGGACTGTTGGGTGAGTTTGGCCCGAAGCGTGTTCGCGATGCACCAATATCCGAGCCTGCATTTACCGGTGCCGGGCTGGGAGCTGCGGCAATGGGACTTCGCCCGATTGTCGAAATCCTGTATTCGGACTGGATAACGCTGGCGATGGACCAGATTGTCAATATGGTGGCCAAGATTCGGTATATGTTCGGCGGCAGGATAAATGTTCCGCTGGTAATTCGAGCTCCGTTTGGCTCTGGAGGCGGCTGTGCCGCACAGCATTCACAGTCCTTTGAGGCATGGTTCAATCACGTACCGGGACTGAAAGTTGTTGCTCCGCTTACACCTTACGATATCAAAGGGATGCTCAAGACCGCGATTCGTGACGATAATCCGGTGATATTCTTCGAACATAAACGCGCCTATCAAATGAAAGGCCCTGTCCCGGAAGAAGAATACACTATTCCGTTCGGCCAGGCGGCTATCAGGCGTGAAGGTTCTGATGTGACGATAGTTGCGTACTCGATGATGGCGATTAAGGCCCAGGCCGCTGCCGAAGAATTGGCATCCGAAGGTATTAGCTGCGAAGTAATTGACCTGCGGTCTATTATGCCTCTTGATTATGATACGGTACTTAAATCCCTGGAAAAAACTCACCGCATTGTTGTCGTTCAGGAGGCTAATCTTCGAGGCGGGCTGGCTGGTGACATTGTAGCTGAGGTTGTCGACAGGGGCTTTGACCTGCTGGACGCCCCGCCTGTACGTGTGGGCGGTCTTAATGTACCGATGCCTTATAACATAGGGCTTGAAACTGAAGTTATGCCGGATGAGCAGAATATCAAAGACGCTGTTTACAAGGTAATGAAAGATTCGTAAAGGACAGAAGAACTATGCCTAAGATAATGACGCTGCCTAAAATAGGCGTCAATATGACAGAAGCCACAATTGTTGAGTGGGTGGCAAAAGAAGGTGACACTATCAAGGTAGGCGACCATATCTTGGATGCCGAAACCGACAAGGCTGTCCAGGAGATTGAGGCTACCGAAGCCGGAGTGCTGGCTAAAATCCTGGCTCAACCCGGCCAGGTCGTGGAATGTCAAAAGCCGATTGCAATACTGACCGAACCGGGAGAAAAACTGCCCGACGACTTTGATATCTCGGTATTAGCCGGCGAAGAAAAGACCGAACCGGCCCAAAGCCCGGCAGCAACTCAGGCAGTTGCCGCGCCTCAGCAGTCAGCCGCTGCGCAAAGCGGAGGGCGTGTGAAGATTTCACCATCCGCAAAGAAGTTAGCCAAAGAATCAGGTCTGGACTACACACAGATTCGACCTTCAAAAGCCGGCGCCCGAATTACCGAAGCTGATGTAAAAGCCTTTGCCGAAGGAAAATCAGTCGGCAGTGGCGGCCAGGCTGTAATGGGATATGAAAACACTGTAGCAGAGGTTATCGCGCTTTCAGGGGCAAGGAAAACAATTGCCGAGCGCATGTCCAAAAGCTGCCGTGAGAACGCCCGCACTATCCTGTCGCTGCATGCCGATGCCGGCAAACTAATCGAATGGCGACAAAGTCTAAATAAAGAAGGCCCGAAAGTCAGCTATAACGATTTGCTTGTAGCTGTTGCCAGCCGTGCGCTTAGTGAATTTCCGATTATGAACTCAAGGATTGCCGGCGACAGGATAGAGTTGCTCGCCGACATCAATGTTGGCGTTGCCGTTGACACCGAACGAGGCCTTCTGGTTCCGGTAATTCGCAATGCGGATAAAAAAGATGCCGGAGCTATTAGCAAAGATTTCAAAGAAAAGCTCGAACGTATCCAGGCAGGTAAAAACACACTCGAAGACATCACCGGCGGTACCTTTACGATAAGTAACCTTGGTATGCTCGAGATAGAAGTATTTACACCGGTTATTAATCCGCCGGAATGCGCGATTCTTGGAATCGGCGCGATTGTGCGAGAACCTGTCGTTTCCCCCGACAGTGACAAGATAGAAGTCAGACCAAGGCTGCAGTTTACGCTCGCGTTCGACCATCGCATTGTCGATGGCGCACCGGCGGCGCGTTTCCTGCAGCGTATAAAACATCTGGTAGAAGAACCATCACCATTAAAAAAACAGGGAGGTTAAACCGCTTATGAAAGCTTTAGTCTTTTATGGCAGGGGCGACATTCGTTATGAACCGGATTGGCCCGATCCGCCCGCTCCGGGACAGGGAATGGTCAAAATCGCCACATCGTGGGCAGGTATCTGCGGAACGGACCTGGAAGATTATGAAAAGGGAGGCGTGATTCCGGTCGATAAGCCGCATCCTGTTTCAGGCAGGATGGCGCCTCTGGTCTTAGGCCATGAGTATTCCGGACGCATCGCTGAAATTGGCCCGGATGTGAAAAATCTCAAGCCCGGACAGCGGGTGGCAATCGAATGTGTGCGAGGCTGTAAGAAATGCTACTGGTGCCAGAGACACGAATACGCGCTTTGCCAGAACATGGTATCGGTGGGTCAGCAGGACGACGGCGGGATGGCTGAATACTTCAACATCCCTGCCGAGAACTGCATTCCGTTACCGGATGGTCTTTCGGAAGATGCAGCGGCTGTAGCAGAGCCTTTGGCAGTTATGATTCGCGCTGTACGCAAGGCCCGGATGCAGGCAGGTGAACTGGTGACCATTGTCGGGGCAGGTGCTATCGGTCTGTGTGGAATCGCCGCCGCAAAGGCAGCAGGCGCAAGAGAAGTAATCGCCATAGCTCACGGCGGCAAACGCGCCGAAGTCGCCGCCGAGATGGGCGCAAACCATATCCTGGATTCCAGAGAAGAGGGATGGAGGCAACAATACAGTGACATCACCGATGGAATGAACGCTGACGTCGTAATCGATACCGGCGGAACGGTCCCGGCGATGCAATTAGCTGTTAAACTCACCAAACGAGGCGGAAGATGCATCTTCGCCAGTGTGGTTGACGAGGATATTCCGATTTCGGGCCTGGATATACTGCTCGGTGAAAAAGAAATCATCGGTTCGGTTGCCCACACCCACGAAGAAGAATACCTCTGGGCAGTGCAGTACTTAGCTGACGGCAGGGTAAACGTTGAGCCTATGATAACAGGCCGAATCTACCTGGCTGACGCCCTCGAAGAAGGTTTCAAAAAGCTGCAAAAGGACCGTAATGAAATAAAGATTCTGGTAACCCCGCATAAGGACTGGGTATCATGAGTACAGAAATAGATAAACTATTCGATTTGAGTGACAGGGTCGCCCTTGTCACTGGTGCAGGTTCCGGCCTTGGCAAAGGAATCGCCGAAGGATACGCAAAGTATGGTGCGTCAGTAGTCCTGGTAGATGTCGATGAACAACAGGCAAAAGCAGTCGCCGATTCGTTAATCAAAGCCGGCGCCCAGGCCATAGCGATAAAGTGTGATGTGTCCAACTCCGAACAAGTCAAATCAACCGTTGCGCAGGCGATTAAAAAGTTCGGCAAGATAGATGTCCTGATCAACAACGCAGGGATTGGCAAACGCTCGAACGCTGAAGATATGACTGACGATATGTGGGATATTGTCCTTGATATAAATCTAAAGGGCGCGTTTCTTTTCTGCAGGGAAGTCGGCAAAGATATGATAAAGCGAGGCCAGGGCGGGCGAATAATCAATATGGCCTCTATTGCAGGTGTGGTGGGAGTTGAGACAGGCAACGCTAATTACGCCGCCAGCAAGGGCGGTATCATTGCCATGACGCGCTGCCTTGCAATCGAATGGGCAAAGCATAATATCCTGGTAAATGCCATCGCTCCCAGTCATACGCGAACACCTCTTATCGAAAAACTAATGAAAGAAAAACCGCAAACCATAGATTACTTCCTTAACAATATTCCTCTTGGAAGGCTTGGCGAGATTTCGGACATTGTTGGGCCGGCGATATTCCTGGCAAGTGATGCTGCGGCGTTTGTAACAGGTCACACGCTGCTGGTTGACGGAGGTCACACAGCAAAGTAAGGAGCAAATCCTATGAAACTATCACAGGAAAAATTCGACCGGATACAAAAAGCAATGACAGAAGAAGGGCTGGATGTAATTTTCAGCCGACTCTCGGTCAATGTACTTTTTCTTACCGGTTACTGGCCGGGCAACCACGCGGTCGCAGCTATCGTACCTGCGACAGGAAAACCGGTTCTGCTGGTAGCTGAAAGCGAATACGACAACGCCGCCGAAGAAGCTGACCAGACGATATTGGATATCGAGACGTACAGTTTCGAGAGCCTGACAGAACTTCGCGGAATAACCGATAGTATGACGCCGGTGCTGCCCGGAATTTTGAAAAAATCCGGTACCGCAGATGGTGTCATAGGTATAGAAAAAAGCTGTGAAGACGGCTCGCTTGCACGATTGATGGGCGACTTCAAGTATCCGTCCGAACCAACATGGAACGCGCTGGCAGGCGCCCTTCCCAATGCGAAATTCAAAGATGCCTCCGCCCTTATCAGCAGATTGCGTATGGTAAAGACTCCGAACGAAGTGGCTGCGATAAAGAAGGCGGTTGATATTGGCTGTATGGGTTTTGAAGCAGCCAGGCGGGCGGTCAAGCATGGTATGACCGAAGCCGAACTTTCCGGTATTCTCGAAGCCGAGATACTCGCCCAGGGAACCGGCAGAAACGATGCCAAATACTCGCGGGGATTTTCTTCGATTTATTCCGGCTCTCGCAGCGCAACACAATGGGTGCACTGGGCCTGCTCGACAGGACGTGTTATCGAAGAAAACGATATCGTCATTATGGAGTTGGGTTCGGTTACGGATGGCTACTGGTGCGACCTGACGCGACACGCATGTGCGGGAAAGACCCCTGTTAAAGCAAAAGAGATTCTTAAAATTACCCAGGAGGCTCAGCAAAAAGGAATTGCCGTCGCCAAACCCGGCACAGCCATCGGAGAAATTGACAAGGCCTGTCACGATTACTTCGAGCAGAAAGGTTTCGGCCCGGAATACTATCACCATCCTTGTGGGCACGGCACAGGATTCAATTATCATGAAGGCCCGTCTGTGCATCAGGCCTGCAACATAATTCTGGAAGAGGGGATGGTGCTGTGTATAGAGCCGGGCCTCTATCTGCCCGGAGAGTTCGGTATACGTCCGGAAGAAATGGTCCTGATTACAAAAAACGGCGCCGAAATCATATCCAATTATCCTCAGGATTTTTGACCGAAGGGTACATATAAATGATGCAGGACAACATTCTACAGCCGGTAAAAAAACAGACCTTGACCGATATGGTGGCCAAACAACTGATTCGGATGGTCAGAACGAATTTAAAAACCGGCGACAAACTACCTTCCGAGCGACAATTAATGAAGCAGTTGGCGGTCGGAAGAAGCTCTCTGCGAGAAGCGATGCGTTCTTTGGAAATCATGGGACTGGTCGAAACCCGCAGTGGCGAAGGAACCTTTGTAACCAATGATAAAAGTAGAATCTTTCGCAAACCTCTGGAGTGGGGTGTTTTTGACAGTGAAAAATCAACAAAGGACCTTCTTGAAGCAAGGGCTGTATTTGAGGTAGCTATTATCGCTCTTGCCGCCGAACGTATCAGCGGCCAGGAACTTGACGCAATAGAACAGACCGTCAAAAAGATGGAGCAAACAGGGCCTCCTGACCTTGAGACGTTTCTTGCCGCTGACCTGCAATTTCATGAATTGCTTGTGCGGGCCGCAAAGAATGATGTTTTGTATGAAACGATGAGCCTGACTTGTCGCATCCTGAACAAGGAAAGGACAAGCGACATAAGCACCGACGAACAATACCGCAAATCCGCACAACTCCACCGAGATATTCTTGAAGCATTGAAAAAACACGACGCCGCTGCCGCAAAAGAGGCGATGGATGCCCATATGAAATGGACAAAGTTGTTATTGAGTAAGTAAAGAGGTTGAGCCTGTGGTTGCTGCTATAACGCTAATACAGATTCTTTTTATAGCCTGGATAATAAGAAACCAGCTGATAAAAAGAAAACTTCCCCTGGACCAAAGCGAAAAGATAAGCTTCATTTCCCTTACCTCCGCTCTGACGTGGTTTATGATTGCCCTTGTCGGTGCGGCAACAGTTTGGCTTTGCGCAGCCGGTAGTTTTAGTGTCGCAGATTCAATCGCCGCCGCAGACCCCGGGACAATCGGCGCTATTGTGCTGTCGGCAATTTTATTGCTAACCGGTGACATCATAGGCAGAAAGCTTGCCGGCAACCGAAAGTACAGATGGCACATCTGGGTACTTCGCTTTCTGCTGATACTATTTGTCGTTGGGCCGGCCATCGGTCTTGCCAGCACAACATTAATCGAAGGCATAGACCAGTACTTCCGGCAATCCGAAACCCTTTTCGGCTACACAAATTGGATGCGGGCGATAATCACATTTTCTTCAGGGGCATTTCATATATCAATTCTTTACGCTCTTTGGGTACCTTCGGTATTTGAAAAATGGGCAACTGCCGGGCACACAGATTCTGAGGATGTCCGCCGAAAGTACAGTCCGAAGAATCAGTTATTGAAAACTCTGGAAGGTATAAATAACAGGCCGCTGATAGTGCTGCCGAACTTTGTCTATATGAACCTGCTGCCATTACTTGCGCCGGATATGCAGCGGCCGATACGCGTGGCCGGTTCAGCCTTTGTTATCGCTTCGATTAATATATACGTCTCCTGGAAAAGCGCAAGACCTTCTGTGGGCGGCAATATTGTCAAAAAAATAGCTGCTGCAATAACATCGATGGTTTATATTAGGCGAAATCGTACTGCTCTAAAGCAGAAAGGAACCAATTGTGAATAACAAAATAACTTGCCCCCAGATTATCGACAGGCTCAAAGAAAACAACTTTCAGTACTCGATACTGAAACTGGCCGGCGATGCGACAATTATAATTTCGCAGCGTGGCGGACGCATATTCGGGCCGTTCCTTTCACAAAATGCCGAAAGTATGCTCTGGATGAACAAGGCCTTCGCCGAGGCTGAGGCTTTTAAGGCCTTTCTGGAAAGTCGCGACTGGAACATGGGAGGTGACAGGTTCTGGATTGCGCCTGAAATCCAGTATAATGTTAAAGACCGCACTGATTTTGCCGGCACCTACCAGTTGCCCTCACAGGTCGACCCGGGGCGATACGTACTGGACCAGACCGCATCTGATGAGTACAGCCTCAGTCAGGATATGACCCTTGAAGCCCACAACTTAGCTTCGGGCAAAAAACAGCTTCGCCTTGAAAGGTTAATACGACCTGCCGAAGACCCCTTGAGGAATTTAAGTAAGTACAAGGAACTGACCGCGGGTGTGGCCTTTGCCGGCTATGAGCAGATAGTGACATTCTCAGAGGATAAGGCCGACGATAAGATGAGCGAGGCGTGGAACCTGGTCCAACTACAAACAGGAGGTCGGCTGTTTCTTTGTTGTAGCGGCTGCATTGAATATACCGACTATTATGAGCCGGTGGGCAAATTGCAGACCCTGGGCCAAAATCATGTTCGACTCGAAATTACAGGCACGCAAATGTATAAGGTTGGTTACAAGGCTGCGCATCTGTTTGGGCGGTATGGATATTACAACAGCATGGGTAATGGCCGGGCAAACTTGATTGTTCGCAATCTGTTCAACAATCCCTCGGTACCATACGCCGAAGAGCCTGCCCACACCCCCGGCTGTAAGGGACATTCGCTGCACGTCTTTAACGATGACGGCCAGTATGGCGGTTTCGGTGAACTGGAATGTAACGGCCAGACCATAGGCGGGCAGACAGGAAAATCTTCTATCACCGACCAGATGATACTGTGGGTTTACGAAGGCCCTGACCAAAAAATCAGAAATATCGCTTCGAATCTCTTAGGAGTAGAGGTTTAGGGCGAATTCGGTAATAATCCAAAGATTAATTAAGAAATTATGGAGGCTACAGAATGCAGAACATAGGATTCATTGGTGTTGGAATTATGGGCAAGCCCATGGCAAAGAACCTGATTAAGGCAGGATACGATCTTGTGGTTTATGACATTGATACTGCGCCGGTTAAGGAAGTTATCGAAGCAGGCGCAAAAGAAGGAAAGTCATCAAGTGACGTAGCTGCGCAAAGCGAAGTTGTCATAACCATGCTGCCAAACTCACCGCACGTAAAAGAAGTTGTGCTTGGAAAAGATGGCGTGCTTGACGGTGCACAAGCCGGCACTATCCTTATAGATATGAGCTCAATTGCACCGCTTGCAGCCAGGAAGATTTCAGAAAAAGTGAAAGCCAAAGGCGTTATAATGCTCGATGCGCCTGTCAGCGGCGGCGAACCAAAAGCCATCGAAGGAACTCTCGCTATTATGGTCGGAGGCCCGCAGGAGGCCTTCGATAAAGTAAAAGACATACTCGCTGTAATGGGCGGCTCGGTGACACTGGTCGGAGAAATCGGCAGCGGCAACATGACGAAACTCGCCAACCAGATTATCGTTGCGCTGAACATCGCCGCGATGTCCGAAGCCATGACCCTTGCCACCAAGGCAGGCGTAGACCCGGAAAAGGTCTATAACGCTATTCGCGGCGGCCTTGCCGGAAGCGCCGTGCTGGACGCAAAAATGCCTTTGGCCCTGAAAGGAAACTTCAAGCCGGGCTTTCGTATCGAACTGCACATTAAGGATATGATGAACGCCCTTGAAACCGCGCACGAACTGGCAGTGCCGATACCACTCGCCAGTAGTATTACCGAATTTATGCAGGCGTTGAAGGTTGACGGCAAAGCGGGCGACGACCACGGCGGAATTATCCAGTTCTATGAAAAGCTCGCCGGCGTGGAAGTGAGAAAACAGGTAACTCTTTAGCTAATTGCAGCAATGCTGAAAAAAGCCTGCATAAATGCTAAGTCGAGTAGTAATTCCGGCGAGAATGGGCTGCGAACAAGCTCGTCGGTACCGAGACATCACTCGGCTAAAGTATTACGAAAATAGAAGGATGAACTAAGAAAAGAAAGGAAGCGAAATGGAGGTTTCTCTCGGAATTCTGGTGATTGTCGTAGGAGGGTTAATCGGGGGCAGTCTCGGATGGCCCATGAAGCTGATGCGAAAATTCCAGTTCGAGCATTACTGGTTCATCGGTATGCTGTTCGGGCTGCTTATTGTGCCCTGGGCTATCACTCTCTGGCAGTGCCCTAACGCTTTTGAGGCTTACGGCAGTGTAGCAACTTCCGAGCTTATCAAATCCAATCTTTTTTCGCTCGCCTGGGGAATTGCCAATGTCCTGTTGGGTATTTGTTTTGTGCGCATTGGCATCTCTTTAACCTTCGGGATTTTGATAGGTATAGGATTGTCTCTGGGTGTCACTATACCAATGATCGTCAAAGGGTCAGGCCTGTTTGGTGACGCTCCGGATATAACTTCTCGTGTCGGTATGGTTATATTAACGGGCGTGGCGGTTATGCTGCTCGGCGTTATACTTGTTGCGGTAGCGGGATTCGGCAGAGAGAAGATGTTAAAACAGGCCAACGACAAGACTGGCGGCTTTCTTGGCGGCCTTATTATGTGTGTTCTTGCAGGTGTACTTTCCTGTGGTATAAGCTTCGCGTTTGTCTACAGCTATGGCCCTATCACAGAAGCAATGAAGGCCCGCGGTGCAGGTGACACCGCTGCCGGCATCTCGGTGTGGGCGGCCGGCTTGCTCGGAGGCGCTTTGGTCAATATCCTGTATCCAGCTTTTCTTATGACCAAAAACAAGTCATGGGCGGTGCTGACGCAAAGCTGGAAAGAGGTCGGGCTTTCTGTAATTATTGGCGCCAACATTATTGCCGCCTTTATTCTTATGGGCAAAGGCATGGTCATGTTGGGCAGCCTCGGCGCTTCTGTCGGCTGGGGTGTTTATCAGGCCATGCAGATAATTGGCGGCCAGGGAATTGGTTTTATCAGCGGTGAGTGGCGAGGTGTGCACGGAAAACCTATCAGGCAAATGTGCATAGCGATTGGGATACTGATACTCGCGGCCGTGATTATGACATACAGCAAGACCCTGTGACAGCGTCGGTAACAAAACCGTCAATTGCTTTTGTCATTGTCGGTTAGGTACGAATTGAAAACCCGTTCGGCGGCGTCAGTAAGAAATCTGCCTGCCTGCCGCATCGCTTCTTCGAGGCTTACAGAGCCGGAACAAATGGGAACTATAGATTTTACTGCTTTGCCTAATAACTTTTCGCTGCCCGGCCCTACCGAGCCTGCCACAACTATTACAGGAACCGAATTCCGCTCTGCGACATTAGCTATACCGCTTATAGTCTTGCCGGAAATTGTCGTCCCATCGACCCGCCCTTCGCCGGTAATAATCAAATCGGCGGATTTTATCCTTTTCTCAAAACGGCTGTAACGCATAACTATATCTATGCCCGGTTCCAGGCCGGCGCCAAGAAAAGCCATCAACCCCGCCCCCAGACCACCCGCCGCACCTGCGCCGGCTTCGTCCCGCACCTTTTTACCAACCTGCTGTTCAATCAGGTCTATAATCCGAGTCATATTATCTTCGAGTATTCGCACGGTTTTTTTGTCAGCACCTTTTTGAGGGCCATAGACCGCGCTGGCGCCATTTGGGCCAAGAAGCCGGTTAGTGACATCGCAGGCCGCGGTAAAACAGCACTGTTTGATACGCGGCCCCAGGCAGGTAGTATCAATTGATTTGACTTTCCCCATCAAAGAGCCGTTCATAGGCTCGGCAATTTCACAGCCGTTATCATCGAAAAATTTAGCTCCCATCGCCTGGGCCATCCCTGTGCCGCAGTCATTAGTCGATGACCCCCCGATACCTACGATGAAGTTGCCACACCCCCGGGCAAGCGCGTCTAAAATCAACTGTCCAAGGCCATAAGTCGTTGTGTACAGTGGATTTCTTTTTTCCGGCGGCACTAATGACAGCCCCGCAGCAGCTGCCATTTCAATTACCGCGGTTTTGCCTTCTGTACTTTCACAGTTACCGAGAATTCCATAGCAGGCGGCAATCTCCTGGCCCAGAGGTCCCAGTGCTGTTATCTGATGTTTTTGGCCGCCGGTACAGGCGACCAATGCCTCAACGGTTCCTTCGCCGCCATCGGCCATAGGGATTTCAATGATTTCAACATCAGTAAGAACGCGAAAAAGCCCTTCGGTGATTGCCTGGCAGGCCTCGACGGCTGTGAGGGAACCCTTAAAAGAATCCGGTGCGACAACTACTCTCATAACATCGACTATTACTTCTCAAAATACATTTCGGGATTCCAAATGACTTACACTAATGGGCGGTACTGGATTTGAACCAGTGACCTCAAGGGCCTGATCCGTGCGCTCTAACCAGATGAGCTAATCGCCCGACCGTTATATTAGAACGACTTACCACTGCCTGTGTCAAGCCGATTCTGTCGCGATAAAATTAGCTCGGCCGAGCTTAACGCCTTTGAATATGGTCCAGTTATTGTCACAGAAAATGCCACCTGTCGCCGCATGACCTGTGCGGAGGATGATCCTGCCAGTGTAGTCCGTACCGTCATTTGCGATATTGAAGTCGAATGTGTCGTTGTTGCTATTATCCGGTCCGGGAAAGTTCCGTGCGCGCACTGATTTTCATATGCTGGCAAGGCCGATCCAAAAGCTTCTAACAAATCCCTGTGCATTGCAACTTATGTTCTGTGTTTCTTTCTTAACACTACACTAATACTACAGCGCGATTTGAGATTGCATCACCGACTATAACTTATTGTTTACTAAGAAATTAACCTGTTTTTGTGAAATTCTAAATCCTGATATCTAAATCCTGATATGGAACGACCTTTGTCAAGTCCCAAGATTTAATTATTTTTGCTTTCTTCTACATTTTTTTAATGATACCTCAAGGTGCAGGCTGCTTCGACAATGAATCAGTCTGATATTTGTGGATTAGTCTGCATATCAGCAGGCCAGAGCCGACATTGATATTCTTCGTCGGGAGCATTTTGCCTTCTAAAAAACGCGAGTTCAGTCCGCCATAGACGGGCCTATCACATAGGATTTACGCATATTGCTCCTATTGTGCCTGCACCTGTCAGTATCTTACCTTGTAAGCGTTCACCCAGTTTTGGGGAACAGGTGTAAATTTTAGCAAAACGCTGTTTTTGTCCGATAATAGCTTTATGGATAAAGACGCATATATAAAGCAGCTGGAAACGGAAAACGCAGAATTGAAAAAACGCATAGAAGAACTTGAACGGCTTTTGGGAATGAATTCGAAGAATTAGTCCAAGCCGCCATCGTCTGATCCGCCCGGGATGTCCGTCGCATTGCCGAAGCGTCGGCGTAAAAAACGCGGAGATAGGAAGGGGCATGGGCCGCACCTGCGAGGGCTTTTGCCGCAGGAGTTTGTAAAAGAACATTTTCATCTCAAGCCCGAAATGTGTATATGCGGCAGTACAAACATGGAAGAAACCAGCGAAAAACCTTTGCGTCACCAAGTTGTTGATATACCGCCAATCAAGCCGGAAGCTACAGAATATGTTCAGTGCATATATCGATGCAAAGACTGCGGAACGGCATTCTTGTTCCATCGTTAATTAGTACTACAGCGCGATTTGAGATTGCATCACCGACTATAACTTATTGTTTACTAAGAAATTAACCTGTTTTTGTGAAATTCTAAATCCTAATATCTAAATCCTAAACAAATTCAAAATTACAATG
>SDBV01000304.1_pt1 | contig 68977 bp, 64 predicted proteins | sample 2277081 | NCBI WGS metagenome assembly SDBV01 (sample SAMN10402039, study PRJNA504765) | marine sediment metagenome | isolation source: marine sediment core GS10_PC15, 223 cmbsf | place: Arctic Ocean: Southern Knipovich Ridge | collected 2010
TGTCAATCCTTTTTTCGTCCCTCCTGGCTGCGGCAACACGGCCTTCGGGACAATTCTCCCACTTGCTTCCTCGCACAGAGGAGACACGCCGTTTCCAGCCGCAAGTTCTTTCTAGTCAGGAAGTTGCGAAGCGCACCGGTGCCCGCTCAGGACCGCTCCCTCTACTGTGCATGGGAGCCCGGTATCGGTCCAGTCGCCGGCGAGGAGCAAGTTCCGGATGGGGGTTCGATGGGGAGGCCGGAGGGCTGAAGTCCCGACCTCATGGAGGAGGGTTGCCCGCTTCTCCTTAATAAGGAGGGTCCTCTTGGGCTTCACTTCCCGGCCGAACAGGGCCTTCAGTTCCTCAATCGCGAGGGATTCCAGCTCTTCTCGAGAGGCGCCGGCAAGGTTGGGGCAAGCGCTGATCACCAGGGAGATATGTTGGCAGGGCTCACCCAAGAAGCGCGGGCGGTTGAACAACCACTGATAGTTCGTGCCCAACATCCCTACGAAGGGGAGAGGGGTGATTTCCTCCTCCAGCCACATGTTCAGACCCAGGATGGGGGAGGATTGAAGGGATGCGGTTCCCCGGAAGAAATCGGACCCGGCCCAGTCTTTCGGGAGAATCCTCGGGATGACATACTGTGGGACGGCGAGCACCACTGTCTCGGCGTCCAGCTTCTCGCCGCTGCGCAGTGTGATTCCTTCCACCGAGTGATTCTTGATTTCCAGGGATTCCACAGGGCATTCGAGGCGGACCTCGCCGCCGTGGGATCGGATGTAATCTCCCGCCGGATCGGCGTACAGGTCGCTCAATCCCACCTTCGAAAATGCGATCTGGGAATCCGTCCGGCTGCTCATGAAGATTTCTTTCAGAACTCTCACGAAGATGTCTGCGGTGGCGCGACGCGGGTCCGTGTTCAACGTTCCGAGGGTGATTACGTCCCACAGGGCTGACCTGGTGCGCGGTGTTTGGTTCCATCGCGTCAAGAGCGCATCAACGCTCTCGTTTTCGAAGTTATTCTCCGGGCGGGCCTTGGCCAGTTCGCGACCCATGGTCAGAATCCTCCACTTGTCTTCCACGGACAAGGCACTGAATCGCATTGTGGCGCCGAGCAAGTGAAGAGGAGCGGGAAGAGGGGGGCAGCGGAAGCAGGACATTCGCCCGCCCGCCTCCACGAAGTTGATCTCAAGGTTCTTCTGAAAATCAAGGAGGTGTCGAGTGCCTATCCGGTCCAGCAGCTTCAGGGTCTGGTGATAGCAGCCCATGAACATGTGCTGGCCGTTGTCCACCGGGTCGCCCGTTTCCGGATCGCGAAACGAATAGGCCCTTCCCCCCAGCCGAGGCCGCCCTTCGAGGAGCAGAACTCGGGCGCCATTCTCTGCGAGCGCGGTCCCTGCCGCCAGGCCCGCCGCTCCACCGCCTATGACGATCACATCCGGCTTCATTCGACGAGACCTCTCAGTCGGGAAGCGAGATAAACCCTGAGTGCGATTTCCATTTTCCTGACGGAAGAGATTCGGATGCGTTCACCAAAGACATCGAAGCCTCTCCTCCGGATTTCGCGCCAGAGGCACTGATATATCGCCCCCATTATCTCGGCAGGGAAGAAATTCGTCCGGTCTTTTCCTAATCGATCCGGGCCGCACTCGCGAAAGAACTCTCCGGCTCGATTCCATTCGAACTCGAATAGGCTTCGGATCTGAGGTGTCATCTTTCCCGCGCGGAGGTCCGCCTCCGAGACGCCGAATCTCGCCATGTCCTCTTCGGGCAGGTAGACACGGTTTCGTTCCAGATCGACCGGGACATCTCGAAGAATATTGGTGATCTGGAGAGCCTTTCCGAGCTTTTCAGCGTATTCCCTGGCCCATTTGTCCTGATATTCGAATATCTCGATGCAGATGAGACCCACCGCCGAGGCGACCCGGAAGCAGTACTGCTGCAAGTCCTCAAACGTGGCGTACCGGTTTCGAGTCGCATCCATCTCGAATCCGTCCAGGAGGTCTTCGAAATGCCGTCTGGGGAGCGGGAACCTCTCGTGCGATGCCAGGATCGCCCGGCTGATCGGGTGATGGGGCTTTCCGGCGAAGCATTCCTCGACCTCTCGTCTCCACCACTCGATGATCTCAAGCTTTTCCGACCGCGGAGCATCGCCGTCGACCACGTCGTCAATCTCCCTGCAGTAAGCGTACACGGCGAACATAGCCTCCCGTTTCTCTCTGGGCAGCAATCGGAAGGAGTAGTAGAAATTCGACCCCGAACGGCGGGTGAGCTCGCGGCAGTAAGCGCGAAAATCATGCGTCTGGGGAATGGCAATCGCCTGTGTCATCGGGCATCGAATCTCCGCGCGGATAGGACTCGCGGCACCAGCCGGAACCATTCTCGCTTGGTGAGTTTCGGCCTCCGGTTGAAGACGTCGTAGTCCGCCTCTTCAATCATCCGGAGAATCCGCGTCCCCCCAAGCCATGTGGCGCGCAGCTCGAAACTGAGAGGGCTTCGGACCCGGCCCGGGAGCGGCTTTCCCCGGTTGAACATTTCCCACGTTCGATCAACCTGGAACTTCAGCAGCCGCCTGAATTCGTTGGTCACTTTGTGGCCGAATAGGTCTTCTTCGGAAATTCCGAACCTTTCCTGGTCATCCCGCGGAATGTAGATGCGGTCCTTCTTCAGGTCGATGGACACGTCCTGCCAGAAATTGGCAAGCTGCAGCGCCGAGCAAATCTGATCCGAAAGCGCAAAGAGCTCCTCATCACGGTATCGAAACAGGATCAGGACCAGCCTGCCGACGGGATTTGCGGATCGGCGGCAGTATTCGAGCACCTCGTCGAAATTCTCATAACGCTTTTTCGATACATCCTGCTTGAAAGCGTCAATGAGGTCCTTCAACAGTTGAAGGGGGATGTCGAATTCCCGGCGTGTCCGATCGAGGGCGATGTAAACCGGATGCTTGAACCTTCCGGCGTAGCAATCCTCCAGTTGCTCTTCCCAATCATTCAGATTTTCAAAGCGTTGGCCGTCATATTCCGCTTCGTCCGCGAAATCATCCGCAATCCGGGCGAAGGCGTAAACGACGTGAACATGCGGCCGGAGACGGCGCGGGATCAGCCATGACCCGACCGGGAAGTTCTCATAATGTTCCCGGGTCATCTTCGAGCAAAAGGCGTAAGCGTCCGCGACATCGCCCGAGAACTCGACCTTCTCAGGCGTGGTCCCGGCTGTGCCCTCTTCGATAGCCATTTCCGGTCCTCTCATTTCAGAACTTGCCGCCAAGGTAACTCATTATAGGGAATATGCGGGAAATCGGACAAGGGAGAGGAAAGAACCGCAGATAAGGGCTTAGATTCCCAGGCGCGAGCGAGATTGCTTCGTCGCCGACTCCTCGCAATGACGGTAAGGAGACCCGGGTTTGGGGTCTAAGCTGTTGGCAGAAAGTTCTTAGCCATTGCATGAGACAACCGTCCCGCCTTGTTGTGTCATTCTGAGCCGAAGGCGAAGAATCCCTTCGCTGAGCAAACACCCCTGGCAAGGGATCCTTCGCCTTCGGCTCAGGATGACAGTGGGGGAAATCAATCGCTAAGAACTTACTCAAGGTAGCTTAGGGTTCGGGGTTTGAACGAGTCCGCGAGGGACGTGGCAATCTCAATCTGCGCAAATCTGCGTCATCTGCGGATGGAGCATCTGGTTGCGGCCATGCCGCGCTGTGTGTATCTGTGGTTTCATTTCTTGTATTGCGCAGAAAGAGACGCACGGTATCTCTTGAGGCGCGCCCGGACTTTCGGGTCTTCCAGGGCAAGGATCTCGGCCGCAAAGATCGCCGCGTTTTTCGCCCCGGCGACTCCGACGGCCATCGTCGCCACCGGCACTCCCGAGGGCATCTGGGCCGTCGCCAGCAGCGAATCAAGCCCCTGAAGCGGGGAGGAATTGATAGGCACCCCGATAACGGGCAGGATCGTATGGGCGGCGATGACGCCTCCCAGGTGGGCCGCCCCGCCGGCAGCGGCGATGATGACCTTCAAGCCGCGCCTGGCAGCGGAGGAGGCGTAACTCGTAGTCTTCTGGGGGGAGCGGTGGGCGGAGCTCACTACCAGCTCATACGGGATCTCCAGCCGCTCTAATAGCTTAGTCGTCTCCTCGACAATCGGGAGGTCGGACTTCGAACCGGTAACGACTCCAACTAATGGCATTTTCATGACTCCACAAATTGCGGCTGAACGGCCTTGGGAATGATTCCCTTTTCGCAGCCTTGGCTCAGGAGCCGCTCAATAGCTTTCCGGCCCCGTTCTCCATAGTCCAATGTTAGATCATTTACATACATTCCGACAAATCGATCTGCCGTCGACGAATCCAGCCCCCGGGCATATTTGAGCGAGTATTCGACCGCTTCCTCCCGGTGGTCCAGGGAGAATTGAATGCTCCGCCTCAGGATCTTGTTGATTTCTTTGCTTGCTCCGCCATTCAGTGTCTTCTTAATAGCGTTCAGGCCCAGCGGGAGCGGCAGACCGTCCGTCGTTTCCAGCCACCATTCTCCCAGGTCCACAATCTTCTCGAGTCCGTAGTCGCGGTATGTGAGCTGGCCCTCATGAATGATCAGCCCGGCGTCCGCCTCACCTTCCTTCGCGGCTTCGAGAATGCGGTCGAACGGCATCACCTTGGCGTCGAAGTTGCCGATCAACAGGCGCAGGGTCAAGTTGGCGGTCGTTAGTTTGCCCGGAATCGCGATGGTCTTGCTCGGCAATTCCTTCAAATCCAGCGGTTCCCGGGCGACCACCATCGGGCCGTACCCGTCGCCGAAACTGGCCCCGCAGGTCAGCAGATCATAGCGATCGTGGACATAGGCGTATGCATGGAGCGAGATGGCTGTGATGTCCAATTCTCCGCGCGTCGCCCGCTGGTTGAGAGTTTCGATGTCCTCGATCACATGCTTGAAGGCATACGGGGACGTATCGAGGCGCTGCGTCGCGATCCCGTAAAACATGAACGCATCGTCCGGATCCGGACTATGTCCAAGCGTCAGTTCTTTTGCCATAAGATTGTTAGAACGGTCGAATGAAGTCTATGCCGGAACTCGGGATGATACCAGATCGGCTGGATCGAGTCCATATGGGCTGTGACTACCCGTTCCCTCCATATGGAAACAAACGCAGTGCACTTGCCCCGAAAGGGGCAAACGCAAGTAGCCCGGGGCGGAGTGAAACGGAGCCCCGGGAAAAGGTTCCACAACGTTTGCCGCCCCGGAGGGGCGGACGAACATGATTAGGCGCGAGCGACTATCAGTCTCCTTAATGATAACCGCGTGCGCCCCTTTGGGGCGCGTTTTTATCCCTTGACTACCCTGGGGTTTCGCTACGCTCCACCCCAGGCTACTTGCGATCGCCCCTCCGGGGCGGAATCAGTTCGTTCTCTCGAGTCGGGACAATCGCCCCTCCGGGGCGGAATCAGTTCGTTCGGCTGAGTCGGGACAATGATTAATCTTGTCTATCTTGGTATAATTTCTGACCAATTGACGCGGAATTTCAATCTGTCTGATGCAATATTCGGAGCATAATGAAAGTTAAAGTCCTCCTTTTCGCCCAGATGAAAGAAGATGCGCGAGCATCGCACCTCGATGTTGAGTTACAATCCGGCGCGACGGTGAGAGATGTGTGGGAGAGCGTGCTGGAGTCTCTTCCCAAGTATCGCGGGCTCGACTCATCCATGGCGTTCGCCGTTAACGCGGAATACGCTAATAAAGATGCCGTTGTGCGGGACGGAGATGAGATAGCGCTGATTCCGCCGGTCAGTGGGGGATGAACCTTGAGCGAACTTATCGACATCACGGAGGCGCCTCTCGAACCGGAATCCCTGGTGGAAGCCGTTTCCGGCCCGGACAAAGGGGGGATCGCCACGTTCATCGGGACGGTCCGCGAGTCTTCCCAGGATCGCGAGGTCAGTTACCTCGTCTATGAGTGCTACCGGGAGATGGCTCTGAAGGAGATGAGGACGATTTGCGCCGAGGCGGAGAAACGCTGGCCGGTGCGGGTCGCCGCCCATCATCGAGTCGGCCGGCTCGAAATAGGCGAGGCGAGCGTGGCGATTGCCGCCGCTTCGGCCCACCGCGCCGACGCCTTCGCCGCCTGCCGGTTCATCATCGACGAAATCAAGAACAAGGTTCCGATCTGGAAAAAAGAGGTCTTCACCGACGGGGAGGAGTGGATGGGATTACAGTCTGAAACCGCAGCCGAGGGGGCCCATGACTGACGAATTCCGCGTTATCCGTATCGTCACCGGTCTCCTCATGGAGAATGCCTACGTGGCGGGCTGGCCTTCCGAGGGGGTCGGCTTTGTCGTCGATCCCGGTGACGAGCCCGATAAGATCCTCTCCCGGGCGCAACACGCGAACATCGAAATCAAGAATATCATCGCCACCCACGCTCATATGGACCACATCTGCGCCGCCAGGCAACTGCAGGAAGCCACGGGAGCCCCTTTCTGGGTTCACCGGGACGATGAATCTTTCGTTACTCACCTGCGGGAGCAGTGTCAGATGTGGAGTTATCCGCTCGTCGATCCCCCGCAGATTGACGGATATCTGGATGGATCGGAAGTGGTATTGTGCGGGAGAACCTTTCGAGTCTATCACGCGCCCGGGCATTCACCGGGGCACGTCTGCCTCCACTATGAGAACCACCTCTTTGGCGGAGATGTGCTGTTCCAGGGATCCATCGGCAGGTACGACCTTCCGGGGGCATCAGGGGAGGAGCTGGCCAACACCCTTCGCGAGGTGATTCTTCCGCTGCCCGACGAGACCATCGTTCACCCCGGTCACGGCGAAGAAACCACTATCGGCCGGGAACGGCGAACGAATCCTTTCTTGATTGAGTTGGCAGCAGGCGGACAGATCTGACTGGCTTTGATGAGAGCCGGTTTTGTCAAGCGGAGGGCCGGCAGAACGTATTTGGCATGACAGACGAGTCTCCCTTTACAGATGGGGGAGACCGAACGATACCGGAGGAGCCCTTGAGGTAGCACTGATAAGCTGGGAACGAACGCCCGAGAGGATCCTATTCGAGGGAGTGGATGGCCAGCCCTGTCAGGACTTTGGGGTAGAAGTAGGTCGATTTCGCAGGCATGCGATCGCCCGATGATGCGACAGCCCGGACTTGCTCGGGCCGTGGCGAGTTGAGGAAGACGACCATCTGATACTCGCCCTTCCGAACAAGATCTACAGCCTCTTCCTCGTCGCGGGTGTAGTGGACGTTCTTCTGGGAGGTCTCTTCGTCCAAGCCGAAGGCGCTCCCTAGGAGTTGGTTATGGAGGAAGGAGACATCCAGTTGCTCCACGGGATCCTGCGATTTCAAACCCTCGGCAATACTTTCCTTGAGCCTGCCGACGAGGACCGTGTCGCCTCCGGTGAACAGCCCGAAGGCCGGCGTCTCTCCATTCGGGGAGGCCGTCTTCTCCAAAACCGCTAGTCCTCGCGCTGTTTTTTGGGCCAGAAACTCAGCCGCGTCCACCTCGTAGATATCCAACAGGTCTGACACCCGGTCACGAATGGAGGCGGTCTCAACATTGGGGAGTTTTTTGATCAGACGGTGGGTCGGGAGTATTGAAACGCCTTCCGAGTCGAAGTGGGCCAGGGTCATCATCACAAAGTTGCAGGGCGCCCCGGGATCTAAAGCCGGATCCTTCTGCCGCATCCGTTCTCGATAGTTCATCGCCGTCGCAAAACGATGGTGGCCATCGGCGATAAAAAGTTTCTGGGCACTCAGGAAGTCGCTCATAGAGCGCTGTGCGTTTTTGTCGGAAATCCTCCACAGCCGGTGCCGGATCGGCTCAGGACTGGTGGAAGCGGAGAGGGCTGCTTCCGTGATGACTTCATCTTCGGGGGGAGTATCGGACGTCTTCTGCAAATAGCCTTCGATTTCCGGCGCGGTTTCCGGGTAAAGAGCAAGAACCGAGCTGAAATTGGCCCGGCACGCGCTCACGAGCCGGAGCCGGTCATCCCGCACATCTTGAAAGGTGTGTTCGTGACCGAGAATCTCCTCTCCTTCTCGTTCCGGCAGCCGCACCCGGCAGATGATGGACTGCCGAACCTGTCGGGAGCCATCCTTCAGACTGAATTCCTGCTCGTACAGGTAAAACGCCTCCTCCGGATCCGCCACGAGCACGCCCTGATCCCGCCACTCCTGGTAAAGAGACCGGGCCGCATCGTACCGGTCCGCTCCACCTTCGGGAAGGATAAGCCGAACGACATTATTCGGATGAAGGGATCTCAAGCGCGATGATTCATTGGGGGAAATCACATCGTATGGCGGTGCAGTGAGCAGCGAAAGTTCCTTCTTCAGCTCAGAATTGAATCGGTAGGCTTGGAATGGTTTGACAAGGGGCACGGGTGCTTTTGACTCCTCTGTGGGAAACGCCCGCTCCAGAAAAAGTAATTTGGGCGATTTCGAGAAACTGGAAATGAGAGTGGTTACTTGATTCCGATCTTATCGAGCACTGCCTTCTCTTTAGCTTCAATAACGCTGGGTTTGCAGGCAGTTTCCAACGCTGCATTGGGATCCTTCAGGCCGAACCCCGTCAGAACACAGACGATTGTGGCGCCTTTATGTTCAGAGAAATATCCCTGCTGGTCCATCTTGAGCACCCCTGCGACCGAGGCAGCCGAGGCCGGCTCGACGAAGATACCCTCTTTATGTGCCAGCATGCGGTAGGCCTCTCGGATTTCGTCGTCCGTGACCTTATCGATCAGCCCGCCTGATTCGTCCCGAGCGTTCACGGCGCCTTCCCAACTTGCTGGGCGCCCAATTCGGATCGCGGTTGCGAACGTCTGGGGCGATTCAATAATCCTATCCTCAACGATCGGCGCCGCGCCTGCGGCCTGAAAACCGAGCATGACCGGGGTCCCGTTGATGCGTCCCCGATCAAGGTATTCCTTGTATCCCTTCCAGTAAGCGGTGATATTCCCCGCGTTCCCAACAGGGATAGCATGGAAATCGGGGTGGCGCCCTCCCAGGACATCGCAGATTTCAAAGGCTCCCGTCTTTTGGCCCTCGATCCGGTACGGATTCAAAGAATTGACCAGCGTGATGGGGTGCTCCTCGGTGATTTTCCGGACCAGCTTGAGCGCGTCGTCGAAGTTTCCCTGAATCGCGAGTACCTGGGCGCCGTGGATCAGGGCCTGGGCCAGTTTGCCCATGGCCGTCATCGCTTCCGGCACCAGCACCACGCATTTCATCCCGAGTCGCCCGGCATAGGCGGCTGCCGAAGCGGATGTGTTCCCCGTCGAGGCGCACATGATCATCTGGGAGCCTTCCTCGACTGCCTTCGACACGGCGACGGTCATCCCCCGGTCTTTGAAGGAGCCCGTGGGATTAAAACCTTCGCATTTGAAATATAGCTTTACGTCGGCATTGAGCTGCTTCACGATCTGCCTGGAAGGAACCAGGGGCGTGTTTCCCTCCAGCATCGTGATGACAGGAGTCGCCTCGGTGACGGGCAAATACTCCCTGTACTGCTCGATGACGCCTTTCCAACTCATATCAGCCGCCTGTTTAACCTCCACGCTGTCAACTTTCTTCCACGTGCATGACTACTGTGGGATGCCGGATGAAGTCCAGCGCATCAATCTCTCGAACGGCATCCCGGATATTCCCGTCGCGGGCCCGGTGGGTGAAAAACACGAGCGGAACCACCGCCTCGTCGGGTGTTGTTAAAGCAAGCATCTCCTCGTGGGGAGTCTTCTGGAGCGCGGAGGCGACGCTGATGCCGTGGTCGCCAAGGATTGTCCCCAGCTTCCCTAGCGCCCCGGGCCGATCCACAGTGGTCACGCGGAGATAATAGAAGGATTCGATCTCCTCCATCGGAAGAACGGATATCTTGTCTTCCGGCAACGATGGCCTCGCGGGAATGCCGCATCCACAAGCCCGGTCCCGTGCGATATCCATGATGTCCGCGACGACGGCGCTGGCCGTCGGGTATCGCCCCGCTCCCTTCCCGAAGTACACGGTCGATCCCACCACGTCGCCCTTGACGGCGACACCGTTGTACTCCCGAATGACTGAGGCCAGGATATCCTCCTCCGGCAGGAGGGTCGGATGGACCCGCGCTTCAATTTGAGATCCGCGCCGCTTCGCGATGGCCAGCGATTTGACCACGAAGCCGAATTCACGCGCATTTTCAATATCTTGTCGGGCCAGCCCTCGAATTCCCTCCATGTAGATTTCTTCAGGGAGGACTCTCATGCCGAACGCGATAGACGCCAGGATGGACAGTTTGTGGACGCTGTCGTCCCCGTCGATGTCCAGGCTCGGATCCGCCTCGGCGAATCCCTTTTCCTGCGCATCCTTGAGAGCGGAATCGAAGTCCAGCCCCTTATGGGTCATCTCGTGAAGGATGTAGTTGCTGGTCCCGTTCAGGATTCCGCGGATCGACTCGATCTGGTTGGCGGCCAGGCTCTCCTGGAGCGCCTTGATTATCGGAATCCCGCCCGCCACGCTTGCCTCAAAGCGGAGGGACACCCTGTTTTCCGCGGCCAGCCGTGCGAAGTCGCTGCCGCACTTCGATAGAACCGCCTTGTTCGCGGTGACAACATGCTTTCCGGATTCAAGCGCCTTCCGAATGAGTTGTCCCGCGACTTCGATGCCGCCGATGAGCTCCACGATCAGGTCGACATCGTTTCTCTCGGGGAGTTCCAATGCGTCGGTGTGAATTCGGTCCGATTTGAGACCCGTTTCCTTGAGTCTCTCCTCGATCTGGTCCGCCACGGCCGCGATCTCTATGGGAATTCCCACCTGACGGGGAAACAGTTCCCGTTTTCCCTGCAGCGTCTTGAACACACCTCCCCCGATGGTTCCCAAACCTGCAATAGCGACACGCAGCGGCTGATCGCTCATCCTCGCAATCCTTGAATAGCTTTTTCCAACCGGTCTGTGGCTTCCTTGATTTGCTCCATTGCAGAGGCGAAGGACATCCGGAGGTAGCCCGGGGCTCCGAAGGCATCACCCGGCACCATTGCCACATGGGCTTGCTCCATGAAATAGGCGACCAGGTCAAAGGTATCCTTGATCGGTTCTCCGTCGTGTTCCAGGCCGATGAGCTGGGACATATCCGCGAACAGGTAGAATGTCCCGCCGGGGGGCGGCACCTCTTCGCCCAGGATTTCACTCATTCGCGCAACAAGAAACTTCCGCCTCTCGTCGAACGCGGCCAGCATCTCATCCACACAGCTTTGGGATTCCTGCAGGGCGACCACTCCCGCCTTCTGAACAAATGACGCGGCGCCCGAGGTCGATTGACCCTGAAGGCGTCCGGCCGCTTTCACCAGGTCGGTGGGGGCTGCGCAGTAACCCAGCCGCCAGCCTGTCATAGAGTAGGCCTTCGAATGGCCGTTAACGACGATCGTCCGTTCTTTCAAATCATCGCCCAGGGATGCGATGCTGATATGGCGATTCCCTTCATAGACGATCTTCTCGTAGATTTCGTCCGAGAGGATCATAAAGTCGTGTTGCTTCAACACCTCGGCCAGGCCACGCAACTCTTCCAGCGAGTAAACCGCTCCCGTCGGGTTCCCGGGGCTGTTGATAATGAGCAGTTGGGTTTTGGGGGTGATTGCCCATTCCAATTGCGCCGGAGTGATCTTAAAAGACTTGCCGGTGTCGACAGTGACAGGAACCGCCCCCGCCGCCCTGGCCTGCTCCGGGTAGCTCACCCAGTACGGCGCCGGGATGATCACCTCATCGCCGTCGTCCAGAAGGGCCATCATCACGTTGAAGATGACATGCTTAGCTCCGGACGACACCAGGATCTGATCGGGCGTGTACTTGAGGCCCTGGTCCTGCTCGAATTTCGCGACAATGGCTTCCCTCAGTTCGGGGATCCCCGGAACCGGGAGGGGATACTTGGTGAACCCGGCGTCCATCGCGGCCTTGGCGGATTCGACAATGTGGGCCGGCGTGTTGAAATCCGGTTCACCTGCGGCCAGGCTGATGATGTCGATTCCTTGGGCTCTCAATGCCTTGGCTTTCGCGCTGGTGGCCAGCGTTGCCGAAGGCTGAACTGCTTGTGCTCTCTTTGATATTTTCATGTCTCACCTTTGCTCAGAGGGCGGCGCGCTTTTGGAGACTTCAGACCGGTCCTCACCCTTTAGTTTGTCCAGGGCTTTCCGAATTCCGCGCACAGCTTGCCGAATGCGCTGCTCGTTTTCGACCAGAGCCAGCCGAACATACCCTTCGCCCAGATCGCCGAACCCGATCCCGGGGGATGCGGCGACATCCGCCTCGTTCAGGAGCTTTTCGCAGAATGCGAGAGAGCCCATGTCACGGTACGGCTCTGGGATCCTGGCCCAGATATACAGGGTCGCCCTGGGTGATTCGACTGCCCATCCAATCCGATTCAGCGCTTCGACCATGACATCTCGGCGTTTCTTGTAGACACGCACCGTTTCCTGATAGCAGTCTTCGGGACCCTTGAGGGCCGCGATGGCCGCCACCTGTACAGGAGTGAAGATGCCATAGTCGTAGTAGCTTTTCAGCTTGCTGAGCGTGGCGATGACCCGGGCATTTCCCAGTGCAAAACCGACGCGCCAGCCCGCCATGTTGAATGTTTTTGACAGGGAATAGAACTCGATCCCGACTTCTTTGGCCCCTTTCGCCTGTAAAAACGAAGGGGCCTTGTATCCATCAAAACAGATTTCTGCGTATGCCAGATCGTGAATGACCAGGAGGTCGTGAGCCTTCGCAAATGCGACAATCTCCTCGAAAAACCCCAGCTCGACCACCTTCGTCGTCGGATTGTGGGGATAACTGAGCACAATCGCCTTCGGCTTCGGGAATATGTGGCCCATGACCTCAGAAAGGCTTGTCAGAAACTCGGACTCCTCGGTAAGCGGAAGCTCATAGAGGTGCCCGCCGGCTAACAGAACACTCGAGGAGTGAATCGGGTAGCTTGGACTGGGGACCAGAACCCCGTCACCCCGGTTCAACAAAGCAAGGAATAAATGGCTCACTCCTTCCTTTGATCCCAGAAGCGCGACAACCTCCGATTCTGGATCCAGGGACACATTGTGGCGCTTCTCGTACCATTCACACACCGCTTTCCGGAGATGCGTGATCCCCCGGGAGGCGGAGTACCGATGTGCCTTGGGGTCCCGCGCCACCTCGCAGAGTTTTTCAATCACGTGAGGGGGGGCGGGACGGTCGGGATTCCCCATCCCCAGATCGATCACGTCGTGTCCTGCCTGTCTCCTCGCCAGTTTCAGGGAATTGATCCGGGCGAAGAGATAGGGAGGAAGTTGCTCCAGCTTGTCGGACTCAAGCGACATTTATTGAAATCTCCCGCTTGGAGGCCCCCGATTGAAACGGCCTCATCTCACATTTCATCGAGGAGGAAATGCAGCCTCGAAAACTTCTCGGGGGGCAGCAAGGGCTGACTAATCGTTGACAGGAGAACGGCGACCTTCCGGTCTCTCCCCGGGCCGGAACCCCGGCACTAAATCGGAGAGAACAACTTTACATATTCGCAGGCCGTCACTCGTCCTTCTCCTGGGCTTCCGCAGACAACACTTCGTCCTGCTCGATAATAGCAATGGTCTCGCCGACCTGGACAACATCCCCTTCTTCGGCGAGAATCTGGGTCAGGATTCCGGTAACAGTCGCCTCCACGTTGAATACTGCTTTGTCCGTGGTCATTTCCACCAAATCGTCGTCTTTTTCAACACGGTCCCCTTCTTCGAACTGCCAGTAAGAAACCGTCGCCTCGTCTTCAGCGTCCTCGCCAAGGTCAGGCAGCTTTACTTCGCGCTTCATTTGAAGCCTCTCCCTGAAGTAGAAACCTCAATGTAAATGGGGTTGAAACCTCCGAAGATCAGATAGGATTAAGGTTCGCTTATCTTCTGTCAACTGTTTTTTTCGCTTGGGGCGGATTGCCGGATTGCAGCCAGGGCTTCCCCTGCCTTGTAGGAGCTTCTGACAAAAGGTCCCGCAGCAACATATCCGAAACCGAGGCCCTCGGCTCTCTTCCGGTATTCCTCAAACATGTCGGGGGGCACGAATCGGTCCACCGGCTCGTGGGCGGGAGATGGCTGCAGATACTGGCCCACGGCCAGGATATCGACATTGGCGTCCCGGATGTCCGACATCACCTCAAGAACCTCGTCGTCTGTCTCTCCGAGTCCAACCATAATCCCGGTCTTCGTTGGAATGTCGGGCGCAAATCTCTTTGAGTGCCTCAAAACGTCCAGCGACCTATCGTAGCGAGACCCTTTCCGGATCGGAGGGTAAAGGCGCGGGACCGTCTCGATGTTGTGGCTGAAGACCTCGGGTCGGGCCCTCAGAACCGTCTCAACCGCATTGCTGTCGCCTCGGAAGTCGGGAACCAGCACCTCCACCGAGTTCCCTTTCGCTAAACGGTGAATTTCCAGAATTGTGGAGGCAAAATGCGCGGCGCCCCCGTCCGGCAGATCATCCCGGTCCACCGATGTCACCACGACGTGTTTCAACCCTAGTCGGCTAACGGCTTCCGCAACCCGGCGAGGCTCACTCGGGTCCAGGGGGTGAACCCTGCCGGAGGCAATCTGGCAGAAGGTACACTTCCGGGTGCAGACATTCCCCATGAGCATGACCGTGGCGTGCTTTTCCGACCAGCACTCTCCGATGTTCGGGCAGTGAGCACTCTGACAGACTGTATGCAATCCCAGGTCGGCCAGAATCTTCCGGGTATCTTCCATGTTTCCGGAAGCCGGAATCCGCCGCTTGATCCATGAAGGAAATTTGGGCCGGACCGGATGGGTCGGGTCCAGGAGGGGGAGAATCTTCGCTTGGCCCCCTGATTGTTGCGGGCTGTTCATTGTTTTCTTCTTACCCCTCAAGGGGCGATCTGGGGAACTCGCTCGGGTTTGTTAGTGTGTTTGGTTCCCCTGGAAATGAATTCTATGATGGTAAGACCGGACTTACTGGAACAGTACCACAAGGGAAAAAAATATCTCAAGTCTTTCTAAAGGATTCTTCTGAGACTCTTTCAGAGGGTGGCCCGTGGAGGCCGACCAGGTCAATTCCCGGGGGATTCCAGCCCCATCATCTCAAGGTATTTCTCGCTGGCCAGCCTCACATCCTCATCGAATGCGTGCTCAAGAAGATGGCCAAAGCCGGATTCCGCGAGATCATACTCCTGCGCCCGGAACATTCTCTGGGCGCCCACAAACAATTCCAATTGCTCGTCTCGTGCTCCGGGCGTGTCAGTAACCTTTATTCCCCTGGGCCAAAGATACCAGGACAGCCAGGCGGAAACCATCAAAAGGATAAAGATAGCCGCGAGTCTTCGAGATCGGGTCGTACGTGTCACTACCCGGGTCGGGGGGATCTTCTTTCCCGTTTGGAGGTCGGTCCCACAAATGACACAAATGACGGATCCTTCCGGAATCTGCTCCTTGCAGTTCGGGCAGTAAACCGGGCGGTAGCGGCGGAGGCATTCATCGATAGCAGCGGCTACCTCCAGGGCGCTCGAAAACCGCCGCTCTGGGGATTTTTCAAGAAGCCGGGTGATAATCCGGTCAAGATCTTTCGGGATGTAAGGGTTGTAGCTTCCTGCTCGCTCAGGGACGAGGTTCAAATGCGCCTGAAGGATTGCTGCGGGTGTCTTCCCTCCGAAAGGCAGCCTTCCCGTCGCCATTTGGTAAATCAGGACCCCAAGACTGTACAGGTCGGAGCGCCGGTCCACGACTTCTCCCCGGACCTGTTCAGGCGACATATACTCGACCGTTCCGACGCTCCCGCCCGTGGCAGTTTTGCCGTGAGGATCAACCTCCCTGGCTACCCCGAAATCCATGATTTTCACGAATTCCATGGCGCCTTCGTGCAGGACCATCACGTTTGACGGTTTCAGGTCCCGGTGAATTATTCCTTCCTGATGAGCAGCGCTCATGGCATCCGCCAGTTCGCGACCGAACTCGAGGACCTTTGAGACAGGGAGTGGTTTGCCTCTGCCGAGGGATGCCGCCAGGGTCTCTCCTTCAATATATTCCATGGCGTAATAAAAGGATGTGGCTCCGGTTTCCTCATCCACGAACTTACCCGAGTCGAGAATCTTCACAATATGGGAATGGCGGATGCGTGACATGGCCCGGATCTCAACCTGGAATCTCTCCACAAAGCGTGGATCCGAGGCCATCCCGGGAGGAAGAACCTTGACGGCTGCCTTCTGACCGTTTTGGGTGTCTCGGGCGCAGTAAACGATGCCCATTCCACCGCGGCCGATCTCTTCCAGGACCTCGTATTTGCCGATTTTCTGACTCAATGTCTTTACTCCTCGCAGCCTTCGGCATGCTAGCAACCTCCCCCAGCAGTGTCAACGGCGTCGGAATCGCTAAAGATATTGATTTCTCCGGCCGAAATCTTTAGTACGGAGAGGTGGTAACAGACAGTTGCTTAAAGGAATCTTCCACTGCCGGGAGCTCTTTTAAGTTCAACTATAGTTAGACTTCCGGTTGATCAGAGAATGCTCTTCTCGGATCGCCCGACGGAGGTCGCCGGAGGATTGCCAACGATGGGAATCGCCCAATCAACCATTCCGAAGGGCTCCGGGTTGATGCCGTCCCTCCAGTCGGAGGAGCGACTGGCCGAGCTGGGACGGCATGCGGCTGGGGTCGCCCATGGCCTGGCCAATCTGCTGACCAATATCTCCTTGAAAGCTCAGATCCTCGAATTGCAGTCCAGTGACCCCAATGCCTCTGAGCATGCCCGCGGAATCCGGTATTACATTGAAGAAGCGCGCGAGATCCTGGAACGGATTCACCGCTTTGCAAATCCCGAGTACGCCCCCTTGCCGAATCGAGTCAATATTCTTGAAACGTTGACGTCGGTGTGGAAGGAGGTTCAGTTCCGCCACTTGATGTCCGGGGACTCCGCTGTCAAGTTTGAATGTTCCCTCGACTGTGATGAGGAGCCTTTGGTGCTGGCAAACCGGTCGGAACTGAAGGAAATCATCGCCAACCTCATTGACAACTCCCTGCGAGCCATGCCCGACGGCGGCCGTCTGTCGGCGCGAATCTCCCGGAGGAACGGGGATGTCCAAGTAGAGATCGCCGACACCGGTCATGGGATCCCTGCAAGGATGATCGACTCCATTTTCGAGCCTTTTGTCTCTACCCGCTCCCGCGCAGGAAGCGGGCTCGGCCTCACGGTTTGCCGCGATGTCATTTTGAATCACGGAGGCTCCATTGAGCTTTCCTCCAACCCCGGTTCCGGGACCCGCGTGACTTTCCGCTTGCCGGCCGGCGACTGACCGGCCCGGCACACCGTTTCACTTTCAAGTCCTATCCTCACCGAGACACTGAACTCCGTTGCAATCGCCCTTCGGCTGGGGTTAAAATGGCTCGGTTTCAGAAGCAATACTACCAATTCTCGGCAATGCCTCCTTCGCGCTGCCTACGGAGTTTGGTTCAATCTTCACGGAAGCGAGTAGCTATGAAACAGAAATCCACTGACCGCGTTCTGCTTTTCCGATTCTTCCTCACAGCTATTCTTATTTCTGTCGGAGCGCCCACGGTCGCGCAGGGCGATGAGTCGTCTCCGGCACACGGGATAACGGAATTGGAGCGAGGTCACGGGGAATACGCCCGGATGGCGTTCCAACCCAAGGGAAGCGCAGGACACAAGGGGAATTATGTGAAGATGGAGATGCAAGCCCCTGCGGGGACCCTCTTCGACGTGTATCTCTATGAGGAGGGAGATGAGGGTGCGGCTTGGCAGTTGGCAACCAGGGCGCTGATTACCGAAGAGGGCTGGGTGGAGTACACCTTTCCTCTGGAACGGGCCATTCCACTCAAGACCGGTACGGGTTCCTGCCCTAAGGTTTCGAGTGAATCTCAGGTTGTTGTCGAGTTTCCGGCGGTGAGCTCGACCGTTCTTCTGGGAGAGCCCACTGCCCTCCGAATCGCCAATGTGCAGTTCTCGGAGGGTCGTGACACGGCGGTGCCCTACGTTCGAGCTCGTCCGGTTCGCGTCTGGATCGATGGGGAAAAGGAATTCATACCTCACAGAAGTGCCTGGCTCGACGGAATCGTGACTACCGAGAAAGAGGCCCGCGGTGTGCAGAAGGGACTGGTGAAGGTCCGGCTTTCTGCCGATGAAATCTTTCCCGCGGGAAACGAAACGATTCCGGAGCTTCTTGATCTCGAGGGACTCGACGAGCGGATTCAACCTTACACGGGCTATTCCGGACGTGTGGTCCTGGCGATCGACGGTCCCGCTCCTGCTTGGATGCTCCCAGGCGGAGGAGATTCCGTTAACGAGCAATTTGTTGAGGTCTTCAGAAACTACATGAAAGAATTGGCCTCGCACGCCTTTGAGAAATGCGGAATCTTTCGGTACGAGTTAACGAGCGAACGGAACCTCTTCGTTCGAGGCGGGTACGATTCGGATGGCGTCGACGAATTCATGATTGCCGCCCTCGAAGGATTGCGCTCGGCAGGAAGTCAGATCAAAGTGGCGATGTCCCTGACGGAAGATCCCAAGGACTGGGCCGGCGCAATGAGAACTCTCTCCCTCTTCGCAGCTCGCGATACGGCCCCCGATCACTTTACTGTTCCCGCAAGCGACATGGCGTTGAGTGAGATCAAACCGATCTTGGAGCTTTACTCTGGCCAGTTGGAGAATGTCGACGAAGCCCAAGGCAAGAAAGCCCCATGGATCTCAGGGTGGGGACCATGTGGGGTGTCTTGCGGGGACCAACAAGGGGCGCTGTCTCCGGCTGCGTGGGCGGACTGGCACGAATTCCTGCTCCGTTCAGATGAGGCTCGTGCCTTCCGTTCCCCCTTGCCTCAGGGCGCTTATGGAAAGTGCTGCCGGTCCTGGACCGAGGTGTCAAAGCTCTTTGACAGCGTTTACGAATCTCCTGGGCGACATCTCAAGACAGAAGTCGGCCATTCCAGCGGCGGAGCTCATGTCCTCGCCTACCACAGTGATAAAGAGTTCGCACTGCTCTTCTGGGTCTCCGATCCGCCCGACGTCAACCCTTCTCAGATGAAATGCCGGGAATTCCGCTTGAACCTTTCCAATCTCCCGCTTCGCGGATGGGTCCATGCCCAGCGGGTGCGGATTCGGCCCGGGGAGCCTCCCACCGTCACTGATGACATGGAATTGATCGAAAACGATGTCCTCCGCGAGATGGGGGAGATCGCCCCCGGCGAGGTTTACTGTCTCCGCCTGTGGGACTAGTGCTCTGTCAACTTTGTTTTAGTGGGTAGACAATCCAGTCTCCCGTTCGTGCTCCTGCCCGTGCTCGTAATCGTAATCGATAATTCGTTGCCGGTTTCGAGTACGAATGACGAGCACCAGCACGAAATAATCGCCGCCGACATGACCGACAGATTCAATTTTGACTGACCCCTAGATCCCCGCAGGGCACAAATTCGACTCCGTCTGACTCTTTAACCCAAATATTAGCCTGGACGATCCGGGCACCTAGCCCGAGGTCCATTCGTCTGTCATAGATACGGGACACAATTGGCTGGCGTCAGGAAGGATGTGGGCAGGGTTCGGCCGGATGCCAATCCGGCTCCCATCCCTGAGATCCATCCCATCACTTCCCGGATAAGGAGAGCTGCCATGAAGAAGATCCTAACGGTTGGAATTGTCCCGCTTGTGGCTCTGGTATGTCTCGCAGGTCCCGCCTGGTCCGGCGAGACCGTCGAGCTGCAATTTAAACCGGCTGAGGGGGCGGAATTTAGTTACACACTCAAATCCGAACAAAAATCGGAGTCAGATCAATGGAGTTCCGGAAGCAAGATCTCCACCGACATCTCTGTTGTGGTTTCTTCCGTCACGGACGGTGCCGCCAAGCTCACCCTGACGGCGAAGAATTTCAAGGCGTCGGGCGAGTCGGCGCGAAGCGATTGGGACTCCGAATCTAATGCGGATTACTCCCTGGAAGGTCAGGAATTCAAGGTCACCGTCAGTCGGGACGGCAAGACCCAGTCGGAATCCATTGAAGTATCCTCCGGAGGCGACCGGCGCAGGGGCTGGATTCGACGGGGCCTGGCCTCGCCGATTCAGGAAATCGCTGTCCTTCTTCCCAGCAAGGCCGTCGAGGTGGGCGAGTCCTGGGAAGCGGAGTCCGAGCTGCCGCGCACTGGAAGATGGCTTCGCGGGCTCGACTTCCCGCTCAAGGTGAGCTCGACCCTCGCTTCAGTTGAGGAAGTGAACGGCATCAAGTGCGCCAAGATCGTCCAGAAGATGTACGGAAAAGTGGAGGATCAGGAAGTCGGCGGCGGCAACTTCGAGGCGACCGTCAACGAGATGGTCTTCGACGGAGAAATCACCGCATACGTCGCCGTGGACGGTGGTCATGTCGTGAAACTGACCGCAAAATCTACCACCGAGTCGGACATTGAGTCCGATAGGGGGAAGTGGCAGTCGAAGACCACCCGCACGAGGACCCTGGAATTGAAGTAAGCTGCATTTCCCAAGTTGAATGAAATGCTTTCGCAGGGGCGCACGATAGTGCGCCCCTCAATTTTTCTGCGGACAATCACAGAATGGGCTTAATCGATTAACTTGACCCAGATCTCGCCACCCTCCACTTTGACCTCGTAACACTCGATTCCCACATCTGCGCCGTCGTCGGTCACCAGTTCCCCATTCCGCACGTCGAAGCGCCAATTATGCCAGGGGCAGGTCACGACCGGCCCCTCCAGGGATCCCTTTCCGAGCGGTCCTCCCAAGTGGGGACAAGAATTGCTCAAGGCGTAAATCGTGCCGTCCACGTTAAAAAGTGCGATGTCCTTGCCGTCGACTTCCAGCGCACGACATTCCCCCGGCGGGATATCAGCCAGCGCGCACGCTTTGACGAGGTCAGGCATCGAGTTTCCCGAACTTCATTCTGCAAAGATGATTCAGCGGTCCGTGACCTTTGCCAAGACCCGGCGCGTACTTTATTGCTTCCGAGACAAATTGCTTCGCCTCTCCGATTGCTTCGAGAGGGGGCATTCCCAACGCCAGACAGGCGGCGATCGCGGCAGAGAAAGTGCATCCGGTGCCGTGGGTCGAAGTCGTCTGGATCCGCTCGCCTTCAAAGGGATGGAACTCACTCCCGTCATAAACCCAGTCGACCGCTTCCCCGGCTGCATGCCCGCCTTTGATAACCACCCACGATGGGCCGAGATCCCGGATCGCCTTGGCCGCGTCCCGAATTGTGGCCTCCCCCTCAATCCTGTGCCCGACAAGTACCTCCGCTTCCGGGAGATTCGGCGTGACGATATGGGCCAGCGGAAGGATTCGTTCGACCAGCGCCGAGACGGCTTCTTCTTCCAGGAGTTTGTCGCCGCTTTTGGCGACCATGACAGGGTCAACCACAAGGTTTGGGACCTTCGCCGATTCGACTCGATCCGACACGGCTGCAATCACCTCTGCATTCGCGAGCATCCCCGTCTTGGCGGAGGCAATCGGGAAATCTCCGGCCACCGCGTCGATCTGCGCGGCCACTATCTCGGGGGAAAGAACCTCGATCCCTGTCACGCCCTGCGTGTTTTGGGCAGTGATAGCTGTGATGGCGGAGGTCCCGAAAACTCCAAAGGCGGAGAAAGTCTTCAGGTCGGCCTGGATCCCTGCTCCTCCTCCCGAGTCGGACCCTGCTATTGTCAACGCAACTTTCATTCTCGTTTCTCTATCGGATCACTGGAACGTCACCCGGTAATTCTAGCGAAAAGTAACTCCAAAAACCTTCCCTGGTCAACTTGCGATCATTAGGTGTTTTCTGCGAGTCCGCTTCGGTTGAATCGGGAGAGATCCCCTGATACGATTTCCCCAGGTAAGGAGGATAATCGTTTTCTTCGCGGCGCGAAAGGACCTCTCACGAAATCCGCTGCGATCAACGGAGGCACTACGATGAAACTGAATATCCTATCTTTTGCGGTTACATGCGGACTGTTTTGGGGGCTGGGGCTCTTTTTCCTGACCTGGTGGATTATCGCTTTCGACGGCGCGACAGGCGACATCACCTTCATCGGCCGGGTGTATCGGGGCTATAGCATCACGCCGGTTGGGAGTCTCTTCGGCCTTGCCTGGGCCATTCCCGACGGTTTTGTCGGGGGACTCATCTTCGCGTGGCTCTATAACCTGATCTCCACGCGCCTCTCAGGACCGAAAGAAGCCTGAGACTCACTTCATTGAAGAAGCTGGGTGCCACCGGCGGCCTGCCTGCCAGTGCGGTCGGGCCCTCAGGAGGCGTCTTCACTCTTTCCTGGGGGATCGACCCACATTCCGTGGGTCTTAATGAGCTCGACGAGTCGTTCATCGGCAATCTCTTCCGAAATTGCGCGCTCGACGCACTCCTTTCCGACGAAAAGATTGATCTTCCCCAGACCCCACCCGACGTAGCCGAAGTCGGCGTCAGCCATCTCGCCCAGGCCGTTCACGATGCAGCCCATGATGGCGATCTTCACGCCCTTGAGATGACCCGTCTTCGCCTTGATCCGGTCGGTGGTGGTTTCCAGATCGAACAGCGTCCGGCCACAGGAGGGGCAGGCGATGAACTCTGTCTTTGTCGAACGGACCCTTGAACCCTGGAGGATGTCGTAGGCGACCGATAGGGCCTCCTGCGCCGGGATCGGGCTGTCAATCGCTACCGCGTCTCCGATTCCATCACATAGAAGAGATCCCAGCCGGGCGGAAGCCTGATAAACCAAATCGTCACGGGTATCCCCACGCGCGGTCAAAATGACGGGAACTGCTAGACCGGCGTCGTCCAGTTTCCGGACGAACAGCCGGTAGTCCGGCATCCCGAATTCGGCAGAAAGGCTCACGCACATTCGATTCCCGGCCAGATTCCTCAAGGAGTGGACAAACTGAGTTACCTGATCGGGGCGGGGCGCGCCGGAAGATACCAATTCCAGTACAATCAGTCCATCGGGATTCACATCCCGCAGTCCTTCGATCGCAGAGCCGATAGACTCCGGGCTCCCATGCGTCTCCACCCACACGCCGTCCATCTTGGGGTCGATCTTTGTCTGAGGTTCCGCATTGATTGGCAATCTCAGCAGAAATGCAGGAGAATGCGACCCATTCTGCTCCCTCTCCAATTGGCTCGCCATCCGCTCCACTGTCTTGGCATCGACAATGGCCAATTCCAAAGGACGGTCATCTTGGCTGTTCCCATCATCGACATGAAGCGCGACCCCTGAGACCAGGTCTTGGTGCCCGTTCAGGCAAAGCCCGACACGGACCAACTCGGTTCCGCCGATCCGAACCGATCCGGCGGATATCGGATCAGTCTTCCTCCGTTCGTAGTCCCTCACCGGGGGGGAATCTTCCCGGGACCACAGCTCCAGATTCTCTTTCGAGGTCGCAATTAGCTCCTTTCGGCACAGCTCCTCATATTTCGCCGCAATGAGCTGCCCGGCAGGGACTTCCGCCACTGGATCCTCGGTGAGAGAAACCCGGATGGTGTCACCAATGCCGTCGTCCAACAGCCCCCCGATACCAATGGCGGATTTGATCCTCCCTTCATCGGCGTTCCCGGCCTCCGTAACACCCAGATGGAACGGGTAATCCATTCCCAGCTCGGCCATCCGTTTGGCCAGATGGCGATAGGCCTGGATCATCACCAGTGTATTGGAGGCCTTCATGGAGAGGATGAGGTCGTAGTATTCATTCGCTTCGCAAATCCGCACGAATTCCAGCGCTGATTCCACCATCCCCAGGGCCGTGTCCCCGTACCGGTTCATGATCCGGTCGGAAAGCGAACCGTGGTTCGTCCCGATTCGCATGGAGACTCCCCGCTCCTTGCACTTCAGGACCAGGGGAGTGAACCGCTCCTCGATCCTACTCAATTCCGCGGCATACTCCTCGTCCGAATACTCCAGGACGGCGAATTTCTTCCGGTCCGCGTAGTTTCCCGGATTGATCCGCACCTTGTCGGTCGTCTCGGCTGCCGCCATCGCAGATTCCGGACTGAAGTGCACATCCGCGACAATCGGGACACGAATCCCTCTCTTGGCGAGGGCTTTCTTGATGTTGGCCACATTCGCGGCGATGGAGACCGTCTGCGTGGTCACCCGAACGATGTCGCACCCGGCTTCGACCAGCCGGACTATCTGATCCACGGTCGACTCAGTATCCGCCGTGTCAGTGGTGGTCATCGACTGGACCGCGATAGGGTGGTCGCCGCCCACGGGCACGTCACCGACGTAGACGACTCGGGTTCTTCTTCTCTTATAAGGGTGTGATTCCATTACAAATCCGCAAGCCTCGTTTATACCTGACAAAAGTTGTCCAAATTCTACCAAAAGACACGGAGATAGAACAAGTTTCGCTCCAGAAGCCGACTCGACTCATTGGGTCCCCAGGAGAGGGTTGCTAATGAGTTGGCGCCGATTCTGGTAACATGGAGCATATCCGTGACCCAAGGAATCGCCAGTCCGTGGGATAATTTCAGATCCCGTTGACGGGAGAGAGGATCGATGCCGGCAAAAAAGGAAGCAGTTGTTCTGGGTGCGGGGGCACTCAGCCTGGGATTTTTGGGCCCTTTGTTCTCCGATCGGTGGGACCTTCACTTTGTAGATGAGAAAAGTGAGGTTCTTCGCCTGCTGGCCAGGGCGAAAAGGGTGAAGGTCAATCTGGTCACTCCCTCGGCCATACAGACAAAGCAGATACCGATCGCCTCGTCAATTGAAGTTTCCCGGACGGAGGAGCTAGGCGATCTGTTCATGCGAGTTCCGGTTGTGTTGACTGCAACCAGCGGGTTGAGCCCTGAGGAAGTGGCCGAGCAGTATCGTCCCCATTTTCTCAAGCGGGCGCAAAGAGACCTACCTCTCCATGTCCTCTGTTGCGAAAATCAAATCGGCCCCGCGAACCAGCTGAGGGAATCACTTCAGCTGCCCTCCGAAGCGCCCATCTGGTTCAGTGACACCGTGGCGGGATCTACGTGCAACCTCGGAATGCTTTCTGAGCTTCGCAAGGGGTACCGTTCGATCGGTAGGGATGACCTCGCGCGGAAGATTGAACCGCTCGTATTCAGAGAAGAATTAACTGTGATCGCTGAAGACTATCCCTACCTGGTAGCCCAGAAGGAGGAAACGAAGCATCTGGAACCCACCCCGGGTCTTCTGACTGTCGCTCCCGACGAGTTTCGCGCTTTTGAGGACCAGGAGAAGTATTTGCACCGAGCTGGTCGCGGACTTCTCGGAGCGCTCGGTTTCCTGAGAGGGCACAAGTTCTTCTGCGACCTATGGAATGATTCCTGGATCCGATCGGCTGTCAGAGCCGCTTTGACGGAAGAGCTGGCTCCGGGTCTTGAGAAAGCCTACTCCGCCCTATTTCCTCCGGGGAGTCAGGCGATTCAAGCTGCCCGGATTCTTGAGCGGATGACCTCTCCCACCCTTAACGATTCGGTCGAATGGGTAGCCGGGGATCTGGCCCGATACCTGGGGGCAAGGGAGATCTTCGTCGAGGGCATCCGATTTCTTCTTGCAAACGGCATTCAGCCTTGCTACTTTGCCCTCTGCGTGCCCGCGGGCTACCGCCTTCTCCTCGACGCGGGGGAAACCCAACTCTCTTTCTCTGATTTTCTTGCATATCATTGTGCGATTTTCTCTCACCAGGACCCCGACATCCTCAAGACCTGCGAGTCGAGTGAGGAACTCCTTCGATCAGTCCTCACCTGAACGAGTCTTTCCATGACATTGAAACCATCCTCGCCGGAGGCGAAAGATGAATTTATTCTCATTACGCCTTGTGAGAGGAAAATTGACATGGGATTAAAGTTGATCGGTGACCGCAAAAAATAGAAATTCGGGAAATGAATTTTTTCTTGCAATTTTGCTTTCTCGTGTGATACCATATGTGGCGATATGTGGTTTGTATCACACAAGATGGTGGATTTAGAACTGCAAAACACGCAAAACCGTCACATTTCTTCTCAAGATCTCTTTGCTTTCTTCCGATATGCTCAACTTGGGGATACTCAACGTGCATTGATTTTTCGCAATCGAAAGGAGACTCGTTGAGCTGGGTCCGCTTTGAACCGTATCGCCTTTTATCCCGAACATAATCAATGGGTGCTTTTCAGATGGTTTCAACACCTGCCGGAAAAAAGGTGATCGTCACCAAGTTCGAGGAAAGCTCCAAGCTCAACTTCGTCCGAAGATTCCTGCATGAGAAAGGACTCGATTTCCAAGAGGAAGAAGATAGTTCGGGACATGTCCGCATCGTCCGGTATGTCCCCTCGGCGATGGAGGAAGAAAAACCGCAAATCCTTTCAAGAAAGGAGGTGACTCAATTGCCAGCAAAAAAGCCTGCTAGAAAAGCAACGGCTAAGAGGAAACCGGCCAAGAGGAAGGTAGCCACGAAGAAGGTAGCCAAGAAGGCTGCGGCCAAGAGGAAACCGGCCAAAAAGAAGGTAGCCAAAAAGAAGGTTGCCAAGAAGAAGGTTGCCAAGAAGAAGCCAGCGCGCAAGAAGGCTGCGGCCAAGAGGAAACCGGCCAAGAGGAAAGTAGCCAAGAAGAAACCAGCGCGTAAGAAGGCTGTGGCCAAGAGGAAGGCGCCGAAGAGGAGAGCGGCTGCCCGGAGGACAACCGCTAAAAAAAGAAAAGCGCCCGCCAGACGGACCCAAAAGCGCGGATAGCAATCAGGTTGCCGGAGACGCCAATCTCCGGCGGCAGGTCCTTTCGAGCGGACGCGAGGGGATATCCCTTGGGGGATGTCCCCTTCTTTTTATTGTATCCAGCCCGGTTTGTCAATAGGGTCGAAGGATGAGGGAAATTGGGAGGGAAGGTTTTGTGTTATTATTATATTATTCGTTATTTTTCAGGTGCCTGCCCCTATATATCGGACGTCCCTCTTTCACGTATTTCCTTTCATAATTCGTCAATCCCTCACATTGTTCCTCCACCGGGAAGGGCGCTTCCCCGAGAAGAGGGGATGCGGCGAAATGTGAAACAATCTCCTCGAAGTACCCCGCGTGGTCCGTGACTGTACGTATCTCTCCTCCAATCAATAACTTACGAGGTAGGAGAAGGGCAAATTCCGCAGTGATGAGCCGTCTTTTATGATGCCGCTTCTTGGGCCAGGGGTCGGGAAAGTAGATGTGGAACGCTCCCACCGAACCATCCGGCACACATTTCTCCACGACCTCCCGGGCTTCGGCCCGGATGACCCGGACGTTGGTGAGTCCTCTTTTCGCCATCCGCTCGGCGGCCATCCTGAGATACTTCCTGGAGTAATCGATTCCAAGGAAATTTACGTCCGGATGAGACTGAGCCGACGCTATTAAGAAGCGACCTTTTCCTGTTCCAATCTCTATCTCCACTCTGTTCGAGTTTCCGAAGATCGCTTCCCAGTCGAAAGGCGACGGATCCGAATCGAGAATTATCTCCACCGGATCGACACCGAGCGGACCCGGTCTCGCTTTCACTTGGGAAATTTGGCTTTCCATCACGACGACTCCATCGACCTCTTAATGACGAACTATCGGTTTGAGCGGAAATCCCGAATTCAGCCGGTGTCTTCCTGGAACCGGCCTGGGCTGAAGATATGCAGGGAGGGAGGAACCTTTCCCGTAACGGCCCAGTTGGCGGCGTATTTACCTGTCACGGGGCCGAGGAGGATCCCATTGCGGAAATGACCGGTAGCAATGAAAAGTGACTCCATCCCAGGAACCGGTCCGATTATGGGTTGGTGATCGGCGCAAAGGGGGCGGAATCCGGCCCAGGCTTCCTCAAAAGTGGCGTCTCCCAGCGCAGGAACCAACCGGAGTGCAAACTGGCTGAGCTTATTCAGGGCCTCGCCTGTGACGCGTTTGTCGAATCCTGCTTCCTCCATCGTGCTCCCGATAAGATATCTGCCACCGACCTGCGGAACGATGTAATCGGTCTTGGCAAAGACCACGTGCTCCAATGACAGGTTTGGGTTTTGGTACTGGACGATCTGTCCTCGAATCGGGCTGATTGGGACTTTCAGTCCGGCGCTGCGCCCCAACTCTTCACTCCAGCTCCCCGCGGCAAGGACCACCCGATCCGCATCGATCTCCCCCTGTGATGTTTCGATGGATATCCCTCCCCGATCATCCGGACGAAGGGAGGTTACCTCCGTGTCAAACGCGAATTGAACCCCCATGGCGGACGCCGCCTCCGCCATCGTATCCAAGATCTGGTCGTTGTTGATGGCGCCTCCCTGGGGAAGCAGAATCGCTTCGCAACCCTGGTCTTCGAGATCCGGAACCAGCTTCCTGAGATCCGCTGAGGAAAGTTCTTCTACAGATAGCCCTGCTTCCGGCATCCATCGGAGCCGATCTTTCGCCTCTCGCTCATCTTCCTGGTCCGTTATCAAGCGAATCAGGCCTCGATCGAGGAACTCAATCTCTGTTTCGCCGTATTCTTTCAGTTCTTGGATCAAGTCGTCATACACTGCCCTCGCCTCCAGGCACAGATCAAGAAAGGGGCCGGCTCCCGTCGACTCGCCCCCCGGAAACAGAATTCCGGCCGCGGCCCGGCTCGCTTCGGGCGCCAAATACTCCCCCTTCTCCAGGACCAGAACGTTCTTGATCCCCTCTTTCGCAAGATAGTATGCGGATGCCGTCCCGACTATCCCCGAGCCAATGACGGCCACTTCTGCGTGACGATTCATTCTTCAATCCACCTTTCCAAGGATTCGATGGAGGAAGAACGAGGCTTTTCTCCAAACGCGCTCTGCCTGGAAATTGCTCTTCTCCACCATTGGTTTTCCATATGATAACATACGCTTGTAAACCCTTGTCCCGCCGACAGAACCGATGCTTGAGTATCTTCATATCCAGAATTACGCCCTGGTCGACGATCTGGAGCTGACTCTCACAGACGGCCTCAACGTTCTTACGGGGGAAACCGGCGCGGGGAAGTCCATCATCATCGGAGCGCTCGAGTTGATCCTGGGGAAACGCGCATCCGGGGAACTGCTTCGTCAGGGTGTGGACACCGGCTCCGTGGAGGCGTGCTTCCGGATGGCCGGGAACGACACGCTGCTGCGGCAGCTTGAACGAATCGGGATCGACTGTCCGGAGAGGGAGCTCATCGTCCGGCGTGTCCTGAGCCGGTCCGGCCGATCCCGCTGTATCGTGAACGGTTCCCTCGTGACTTTGAGCAATCTCCAGGAAATTGGTGAGCTTCTGGTGGATCTCCACGGGCAGCACGACCATCAGAGCCTCCTTCATCCCGAAGTCCATCTGGACTTGCAGGACGAATTCGCCAAATTGGGAACCCTACGAAAGGATATGGAGCAAGGTTGTTTGCAGATTAAGGAGATCGACCGGAGAATCGAGGAGCTTTCAGGTGATGACCGAGAGTTTGCCCGCCGGGTGGACATGCTCCGGCATGAAGTGGCCGAAATTGACCCTGCTCGACTGAGCCCGCAGGAAGAAGAGTCCCTTCGAGAAGAGGCCAAGAGACTGGCCCATACTGAACGGCTCGCCGCCGAGACTGCGGCGGCGAACCACGTGCTCGCAGAGGGAGAAGATGACAAATCGGATGTTATTGACCGCTTGAACCATATCGCCCGGGTTCTGGACGAGCTTTCCGAGTTTGATCCCCGGCTCAAGGAACAGGCCGACCTGTGTCGAAGCGCGGTGGTGGCCTCGGAAGAGTTGAGCCGATTCCTCGCTGGATATTCTGAGGAGATCGAGTTCGATCCGGTTCGGTTGGAGGAGGTCCACGCCCGACTCGACTTGATTCAATCATTGAAAGGGAAATACGGCGCAACCATTGAGGAGGTCTTGGCGTACGCTGAGACGGCCCGCGAAGAATTGGAGAAGCTTTCCGGTCGAGAAAAACAACTCAGGGAACTTCAAGAGGAACGAGAGCAAGCCCATCGGAAGGCTGTCGAAACAGCCAAAAAGTTGACCGAGGAGCGCCGTTCCGCCGCTAAGCGCCTCACTGTCTCGGTTCAAAAAGAACTCGCGGGCCTCGGCTTCGACGGGGCCGGGTTCCAGGTTCGGCTCACCCCGAAGAAGGAATTCGACACTCGGGGCGCGGATTGCGTGGAGTTTTTTATTTCGCCCAATCCGGGTGAGGGAGAGAGACCGCTGAGGAAGATCGCATCGGGAGGCGAAATCTCCCGCATTATGCTTGCCATGAAGTCCGCTTTGGCCACAGCCGACAAGATTCCCACCCTCGTATTCGACGAAATCGATCTGGGCATCGGGGGCACCGTTGCGGCTCGAGTGGCAGAGAAGCTTCGAAGCGTCAGCAAGAATCACCAGGTCTTATGCGTCACTCACCTTCCGGTCATTGCCTCCAAAGCCCGCACGCATTTCTGCGTCGAAAAGGAAGACGCAAGCGGCCGGACGGTGACCCGTGTTCGCCCGATCAGTCAGTCAGACCGTCTCGAAGAGATTGCCCGCATGCTGGGCGGCGGAAAAGCCGGCCGGCAACACGCGAAGGAACTGCTGGCTGAAGCTGGGAAGAGTTAAGTGAGTTGAGGTTCCGGGTACAAATTAGGGCAAAATAGGTGAGTGTCCCTTATTTGGCGCGTTGGGTAGTTGACAGGGCAAACGATTCTGGCTTGATTCTAGCCAGAATGCGGTACGAGATAGAATTCGCCCCGGAAGCCGCCCACGACTATCGAGAGCTCGATGCGCACGTTCGGGGCGGTGTTCGAGATGCCATCGAGACGCACCTTCGCCACCAGCCGACGAAAACGAGCAAGAGCCGAATCAAGCGGCGCCGTGGGCTCTCGTGTCCGCAGTATCGCCTGCGCGTGGGCGACATTCGGGTTTTCTACGACGTGACCGAGTCGAAGGTGCAGGTCTTGGCCATCGTGGCGAAAGCACACGCTCAGCAGTGGCTTGAAAGGTGGGGTGAGAAGTCATGAAGAAGGTACCACTGTCAGAAGTCAAGGATGATCTGTCGCGCATCCTCCGCCAGGCCGAGAAGGAAGAGGTCATCATCACGCGGCATGGCAAACCAGCGGGTATTCTGATCGGGTTCAAGTCAGAAGATGACTGGTTCGAATACCGGCTCCAGAATGACGCTCGGTTTTTGAGCCGCGTGGAGGCGGCGCGACGCAGTTTGAAGGTAGGCCAGGGCATCAGAATCGAGGACCTCGACAAATGATCCCCGGCCGGCGCCCAACAACGGCTTGCAGCCGACGGTCGGCGTGCCCTCGTCGGGAGCATCTTCCTCCAAGGATTCGGTGGGGACAGGTAAGTGGTCCTGGATTCCTGCTTTCGCAGGAATGACAGTTGGCCGGGTTAGTGTTGCATGGGAATCGAACCACGCTCCTGGCGTGGTCCTGCTTGAGAGAGCGCTAGGTTGTCGGAGCAGTCAACGCGCTCATTTGTTGGGCGAGGTCGGCGAAGCCACCCTTCTTGAAAGACCACAGGGCTTGGAAGAAACGGGCTTGGGCGGCGTTTTCCAGTTTGTGTTGTTGTTCCAAGTCTCCCTGCTTGCGATAATTCTCACCCGCCCGCTTGTGGAAACTGCGCGCGATCTCCCCTTTTTGGTTCTCCCAACCGTCTCCACCGGACTGGTTCAATGCGAGGGCGTTGGCCACATTCGCCGATAAGTTTCCTGCGAGCCCCCAATCCTTTAGTGATTCAAGACGTTCGATCAGCCCCTCGTATTCCTTCACTTTAGAGGTCGCGTCTTCGGGTGAGAGGCTGATTATGTGGTACACATCGGGCACGGAACCCAGCTCGCGAACGGCGTCTTCGATTCCCCGCTTCTGGGATTCGAGGAATTGGACCAGGTCGTCGGGGGCGGCGGCGATTGTCGTTTCGATAAGTTCCAATGCGTGGCCGAAATAACGCTCCCGACTTTCAACCGGCTGGCCGAGCCCGGAGAAAATCCACCATTGGGCCGCCTTGAGCGCGAAGCCATACGCGCGGATACTGTTTGCCCTGAGAAGAGCATTGAGCGTCTGCGTTGAGATCTCATGGGCAAAGGAGGTTCGTGTCGTTTTCAGGTGCTCATCCCACTTCTCCGTCGGCAGGTCCCAAACCCTCTCGTAAAAGATCCCGGCCTTTTCATAATAATCCTGAAACTTTTCCTGAAGCTCGTCTTTCGAAAACGCCTTTTCGAGAGAGGCCTTCTTAACCTCGCCCTCTTTTGGGTATCTTCGGTAGCGCTCTTCAAGGGTTTCGCCGACCTGGTAGAAGAAGTAGGCAAGCTGAAGGGTGAATCTTTCCTGATCAACCAGGTCTTTTACCGCCTCGTCGACCGCCTTCACAACGTTCTGACCGCCGGCAATTTGTTTGGTGGTCAGGTGCAGTTCCCGAAAAGGAAATTGACTGGCTTGGACGTCGGGTGGCAGAGGGGGAGGGACTTTCCCCTTATTTTTTCCCTTGAAAAGGCTTTTGAGAAAGGACATTAGGCTAGCCTCGTTGCCTTCTCTCCCGTTCGGGCGTTCCGGTCATTTCACGCACCATCCCCACATCAGTTTAGACGCAAGCAAACTTGTGCGAGCCTTGGAAAACTAGACATCTTGTTCATTCAAAACAACGAACACACGAAAGCCCGAGCAATTTCCAAGGTACCGAGGGCTACAACAACTAAACGTGGGATCAGTCTGTTCGCGAGTTGGGAATCAAGCGCCGATGGTTGCCAGCAACATCGCGAAAGAGGTATGAAGAATGTATGAAGGCGATATAGGCGCTTGCAGGTTCGAAAGATGTCAGCACCACAGGAGCATTTCCTCGCCGCTTTGGTCGATTCTTTTATCAGAATCCCCGGCAAAGATCAACCATTACGATTACGATCTCCTAACAAAATGGATTCTTCTTGCAAAGAGGATTCTGCTATCCAGTTCCGCAAAGTGACTCTCGCCCTTCCCCCTTCAGAATCCACATCCCCAGTTGGAGCTTAGAACAATTCGTTTAGCTAGCAGTTTTAAACAGTATTGCTAAGTTCAAACAAGTGAGTCTGAACGCAATCAGACAGGGTGTCGAGATCATAACCGCCCTCCAATATAGATACAATCTTCCCCTGGGAATGTTCCTCGGCAATCTCAACCACTACCCGAGTCAGTTGGCCGAAACCTGATGTGGATATTTCCGTATTGGAAAGGGGATCCATCGCATGGCCATCAAAACCGGCGGAGACAATTACCAGGTCGGGTCCAAAATCGCGTGCTTGTGGCGCCAGTTGCTCTCTGAATGCGTAAAGGATCTCATCGTCTCCGGCTCCGGGGCGCAGGGGGATGTTGAGCGTCTTTCCTTCCCCCGGGCCCCATCCCGATTCTTGTGCTGCCCCTGTTCCCGGATAAAGAGGGACCTGGTGAGTGCTGAAATAGAACACATCGCCCCGGTCGTAAAAGATTTCCTGGGTTCCGTTCCCATGGTGCACATCCCAATCGATGATGAGAACGCGCTCGACTTCGCTGCGGCAAATAGCATATTCGGCGGCCAGGGCCGCATTGTTGAAAAGGCAAAAGCCCATTGCGCGGGCCTTCTCGGCGTGATGACCGGGGGGGCGCGCCCCGCAGAACGCGCGCCGCCTTTCGCTGCCGAGGACATGGTCTACGCCTTCCAAGGCCGCGCCGGCTGAAAAGGAGGCAATCCGATAGGAATCGCGACAAACAGAGGTGTCGACATCGAGCCGGGGCGTGCCGGATTCGCAGGATTCCTTGACCCAGGCGATATAGTCCTCCGGATGAACAAGGGCCAGCTCTTCGGGCCTGGCTTCTCTGATGGGGAGTTGAACTAAGTTGATTCTTTCTTTGGCGACACTGATGGCGCGGTCAACCGCGTCGATTCGTTCCGGGCGTTCGGGATGGCCAGGTGAGGTCAGGTGTTCTTTGAATATTGGATCGCAAACGTATCCGAGTTCGATCGTTTTGCTTTCCGACACTTCAGAGAGTTCCTCTTTCGGGGGAACGATTCATTTGATTTCCCGGAAAGCTTCCTCGGCGGCGGCAACAGTATTCCCGATATCGCGCTCTGTGTGGGCTAATGAAACGAAGGCTGCCTCGAATTGACTCGGGGCGAGATAAATTCCCCGGTCCAGCATGCTGTGGAAAAATCGCGCATATCGGGACGTATCGCTGGAAAGGGCGGAGGCATAGTCTGTCACGGGTCCGGCGCAGAAGAAGAGCGTCATCATTGAGCCGACACGGTTCTGATAGGTTGTGATTCCCTGCCGCTGGGAGGCTTCTTTCAAGCCTTCCGCGAGGTTGAGGGACAGCTTTTCGAGGCGCTTGTACTGCTTTCGGTCTTTCAGTTTCTTCAGGGTGGCGAGACCGCCGGCCACGGCCATCGGATTGCCTGAAAGCGTTCCCGCCTGGTAAACGGGTCCTTCGGGGGCAAGAGATCTCATGATCTCTACGGATCCGCCAAAGGCTCCAATGGGCATCCCGCCGCCGAGCACCTTCCCCAGGACCGTTAGATCCGGTTTTATCTTTGCCAGCTCTTGCGCCCCTCCCCGGGAAACGCGGAACCCGCTCATGACCTCGTCGAAGATGAGAAGGGAGTCGTGGTTTCGCGTTTCTTCCCTCAGTGTTTCCAGAAACTCGGGGGTTCCACGGATGACGCCCATGTTTCCTGCAACGGGTTCAACAATCACGCCGGCGATACGCCTTCCGTATCGCTGAAAGGCCTTTCGGACGGCGCGTGGGTCGTTGTACGGGAGCAAGCGGGTATGTCGCGTGAAGTCCGAAGGCACGCCGGGGCTCGTCGGGATGCCCAGGGTAGTCGCCCCCGACCCGGCTTTAACGAGAAGGGCATCCACATGTCCGTGGTAACAGCCTTCGAACTTGACGATCTCGTCTCTGCCTGTGTATCCCCGGGCGAGGCGAATCGCGCTCATGCTGGCTTCGGTGCCCGAGTTCACGAATCGTATCTTCTCGATGGAAGGGAAGTAGGACTTGACCAGTCGGGCCAGCTCGGTTTCCTGATCCGTTGGAATGCCGAAGCTGGTCCCGCGGCCTGCGGCCTCTCTCACCGCTCGAACCACGTCCGGGTCGGCGTGCCCAAGAATGAGAGGCCCCCAGGAACCGATGTAGTCAATGTACCAGTTGCCGTCGACGTCCCAGATTTTTGAGCCCTTGCCCCGCGAAACAAAGAGGGGTGTTCCTCCCACTCCGGCAAATGCCCGGACAGGGCTGTTCACCCCGCCGGGAAGATGTCGAAGCGCGGATTTCCACATACGTTTTGATTGGTGGTGTTTTCTTCTTTTCATTTGGTTAATCCAGGTTCTCTTCTTTTCCCAGAAGTCCGGGCAACTCTGTCAGGGAACGAATCTCTACCGAGATCGGAACGGAATCGGGTGGCGATAGATCATCGCGGTTTATCCAAACGGGATTTAGACCTGCAGCCTGGGCTCCTGCGATGTCCGCCTCGGGCGTATCCCCTACAAAAACCGCTTCACAGGGTTCGCAGCCGAAGAATTGGATCGCGACCTCGAAAATCTGTGTGTGCGGTTTCTCGATCCCGACCGATTTCGAGACCCAGACCCCTGCAAAGAAGCGGGACAGGCCGGCCTTCTCGATCTTGTCATGCTGCAGGGAGGAGTAGCCGTTCGTGACGACTCCGAGACGATAATCTCGGGCCAGCCGGGTCAAGACGTCGTGTGTTTCCGGGTAAGGGACGGATAAATCCTGCCGTTTTTGAATCAAGGTTTGAACCAGTGATTCGGTGTCGAGTTCGTCAATCGCGTCCAGTCGGGAGAGCGTGCCTTCCAAGATAAGGGTCCAAAGGGAAGTTTCCGAGTCAAAGTCCTTTCTCCCATTGGTCCAGGTTTCGCGGGATACTTCCCGCCAGATTTCCCGGACCCGGTCGTAAGGGAAGGAGAGCCGTTCAGCCAAGTGTTGGCAGCAGGCCTCGACCGCTCCCTTGACGCCGTTGACGGTCAAGGTCCCGTCGAGATCGAATAGAATGATGCGATTGGACCGCATAGGAGACCCATTGAAAATCTGAAGATCGTCAGTAACAGAAAACTGCCGTGAAGTTTAGAGGTTACACCCAATTGATTTCAATAGGGATCTCCGTTTTTGGGCCTCTGTAGGCGAACCGAACCGATATGAAAACATGTTATTGAGGTTTGCATAGACAAAGAAACCCGTTGTCAACGGGCGCACGGCGTGTGCCCGTACAAACCGCTATTGATAGTGCGTCCCCGGATGTTCTTCTCCCGTTTCTTTGTCAAGGGCGAAGCTCAATAGGGTAAATGGGAAGGATTTTGCAGGAAGTCTTGAATTGGGCTTCCCAGTGTGCTATGGTTTTGACAAATGTTTTGTGGCCGTATGTCTATGAATGGTGAATAGTTATGGGAAATCCAAATCTGATTACCTATCTGGGGATTTTCCTGATGATCGCTCTTGCCGGGGGGTTCGCGGGGGCTGTCTTGCTTCTGTCCCACTTGCTGGGACCCCGGCGGGACGATGAAGTGAAACTGTCCACCTACGAGTCCGGAGTGGACCCGGTGGGGGATGCCCGGGTTCGTGTTTCTATTCGCTACTATGTGGTGGCGATGCTGTTCCTGATTTTCGACGTTGAGGTCGCGTTCATGTACCCCTGGGCGGTGGTATACAAGGAACTCCTGTCCACGGGGATGTTTATCCTGGTTGAAATGGTCGTATTCGTCGCCATTCTGGCGGCCGGATACGTTTATGCTTGGAAGCGAGGTGCTCTAGAATGGGCATAGAAAAGTTGCTGGGAGAGTCGGTCCTTACGACGACCATAGAGAAAGCCGTCGCCTGGGGGCGGAAGAATTCCCTCTGGCCGATGCCGTTCGGCACAGCGTGCTGCGGGATTGAGCTGATGGCGACCCTGGCGTCGCGGTATGACTTGGCCCGGTTTGGAGCGGAGGCGATCCGTTTTTCGCCTCGCCAATCGGATTTAATGATCGTGGCTGGGCGAGTTGTGATAAAAATGATGCCTGTCCTCCAGAGGATCTACCAGCAAATGCCGGAACCCCGGTGGGTTATTTCCATGGGCGCCTGCGCCAGCACGGGCGGCATATTCGATACCTATAGTGTGATTCAGGGGGTTGATCAGTTCATCCCTGTTGATGTTTACGTCCCCGGTTGTCCACCGCGCCCCGAGAATTTGATCGTGGGGATCATGGAAATCCAGAAGATGATTGAGCGGGGGGAAAAGGGCGCTTCCGCCGCGTAAAGGCGGGAGCGGCTCATTCGGGGAAAACGACTTCCGGGACCGTAGGCGTCTAGCGCTCGCCTCCCACCCTTCCTGAGAGAAATGACGGAAGAAAACGAACGGGTCGGGCAGACCCTATCACAGAGTTTTAGCGGAAAAATCCTGGATGCGACCGAGTTTCTCGGCGATCTGACCGTGACTGTCCGCGGAGAAGATGCGCACGAGGTCCTCGAGCGGTTGCTGAAGGATCCCGATCTGGATTACGACTTCCTCGTGGATGTAACCGCCGTGGATTTCCTGAAGCTGGCGCGGAAACCGCGGTTTGGAGTGGTCTACAACCTCTGCTCCCGGAGGCGAGTCCACCGGATGCGTGTCATGGCGATGGTGGACGAGGACACCTGCCAAATCCGGACGGCCACCGACCTCTGGAACGGCGCCGAGTGGCCCGAACGAGAAGTTTACGACTTGTTCGGCATCCGGTTCGAGGGTCATCCCGACCTCCGGCGCATCATGATGCCCGACACATTCGAGGATCATCCGCTGCGCAAAGACTATCCTCTCAGAGGAAGGGGCGAGCGGAACCGCTTCCCGATAGTCACAAGGATTCAAACATGACGGTCGAAGCCCTTCCATTGGCAGAAGAGATGGTGCTCAATTTCGGGCCCCAGCACCCTGCCACGCACGGAACGCTCCATATCATTCTAACTCTGGATGGGGAAAAGATCGTCGAGGCCGTTCCGCACATCGGCTATCTGCACAGCGGTTTCGAGAAGCTGGGCGAGCATCTCGATTTCGATCAGTACGTTCCGGTCACCGACCGGATGAACTACATGTCCCCGATCTGCAACAACGTCGCCTGGACGCTGACCTGCGAGAAGCTCCTGGGTGTCGAGCCCCCCAAACGGTGCCGGTACATCCGCGTCATCACCGCCGAACTCTCCCGGATCGCCGATCATCTGGTATCACTCGGGATGATGGCTTTGGACATCGGCGCCTTTACGGTTTTCTTGTACACATTCCGAGAGCGCGAGAAGCTGTATGACCTCTTCGAGATGATGTGCGGCGCCCGGTACACCAATAGCTACACCCGCGTGGGGGGGGTATCCCGGGACTTCAATTCGAAAATCATCGACGCGATTCGGGCCTTCATCGAAGGTTTTCCCCCGACCCTGGAGGACGTGTACACGCTTCTGGCAAAGAATCGAATCTGGGTTGATCGCACGCGCGGCGTGGGCGTCATCACACCCGAAGACGCCATCAGCTATGGCTTATCGGGGCCGATTCTGCGGGGATCGGGGATCGAATACGATGTCCGGAAGAATGAACCCTATATGAACTACGACGATTTCGAGTTCGATGTGGTGATCGGGAGCAACGGAGACGTGTACGACCGGTTCTTCGTCCGGGTCGAGGAGATGCGCCAGAGTCTGAGAATCGTCACACAGGCTGTCGAGAATCTCCCGGAGGGGCCATACAAGATCGACTCGGAAGAGAAGGCATTCCTGCCTGCTAAGGAGGAGGTCTACGGCAGTATCGAGGGACTTATCCACCACTTCGAGATGATTATGCCGGAGACAGGATGGGAACCGCCGGTAGGAGACGTATACTGCGCGACTGAGGCCCCGAACGGGGAATTGGGATTCTATATCTATAGTGACGGCAGCAAGTTTCCTTATCGTGCGCGGACGCGACCGCCATCGCTGATGAACTTTCAAATCTTCCCCAAGATTATTCGGGGCGCCATGGTCTCCGATGTGGTGGCGGTATTGGCCAGTCTGAACATCATCGCAGCGGAACTGGACAGGTAAAACCGAGCCGGGAGACCGGCCGGGCAGGAATACGGCAAGTTTTGACATGCCAATAGCTGACGGCAAATACGAGTTTACCGAAACGGCCGGGCAGGAGTATGAAGACCTGTCGCGGCACTATCCGCAGAGGCGGGCCACGCTGCTCCCCGCCTTGCACCTTGTACAGGAGGAGCTTGGGTGGATCCCGCCGGAGGCCGTCGAATTTGTGGCGGAGCGGATAGGAATCTCGCCGGCCGAGGTGATGGGGACGATGTCCTTTTACACCATGTTCTATCCCGAGCCGGTGGGGAAGTATGTCATTCAGTTCTGCCGCACATTGTCGTGCGCCCTTTGCGGAGCTGATGACGTTTACGACTATGTGTGCCGGAAGCTGGGAATACGGCACGGTCAGACGACGGCAGACGGACAATTCAGCCTGTTCAAGGCGGAGTGCCTGGGTTGCTGTGGCGGGGGGCCCGTGATGTTGGTCAACGAGGACCGCTATACCGACCTGACGTCCCGGCGAATTGACGAGATTCTGAATCGATCGGATTGAGTCAGCCTGTGCAGGGTTTGAAAGAAACGTGAAGCGTTGGGAACTGTCATCCTGAGTCCGCTAAGTACAGTTCCCCAGAGATAGGTGAACAAGAAGTCCGGGCAAGGTAGCATGGGCATTCTTGCCCATGACCTGCAGGCGGGACGCCTGCGCTACCTCGATTGGGAAAGATTATTCGCCACGCCATGGGCGTGGCTCTGAATGACAAAACATAGAATCGCTGTGACATCAGGACCGAGCGTGTCAGATGGCTGGACCCTTAATGAAATTGGATAAACCCTATCTCCTCCGGCATCGAGGAGTTCCGCAAGCCTCGAGTATCGAGGGCTACAAGGCCCTCGGCGGCTTTCAGGCGGTCGAAAAAGCCCTCAAGCAGATGACGCCGGAACAGGTCCACGGGGAAGTGACCGATTCGGGCGTGACCGGACGCGGCGGGGCCGGATTTCCATGCGGAAGGAAATGGTCTTTCGTAAACAAGAAGGCTGGGAAACCGATCTATCTGGTCTGCAACGCAGACGAGAGCGAACCAGGGACTTTTCACGATCGGGTGCTCATGGAGAACGACCCCTTTCAACTGCTGGAAGGGATCATCATTTCCTCATATGCCCTGTCGGCGCATCAGGCGTATTTATACATTCGCGGAGAGTATCCTAAGGTCTACAAGGTGCTGAAGCAATCCGTCCAGGCCGCATACCAGGCGGGATACCTCGGCAAGAACATACTGGGATCGGGATTCGATCTCGACCTGATCGTCCATCGAGGGGCGGGGGCCTATATCTGCGGTGAGGAAACGGGCCTCATCGAATCTCTGGAAGGGAAACGAGGCTGGCCCCGAATCAAACCGCCGTTCTATCCGGCAGTGATCGGCGCCTTTGGATGTCCGACGGTCGTGAATAACGTTCAGACGCTCTGCCTTGTCACCCATATTATTGAGAGGGGGGCGGCCTGGTTTAAGTCCGTCGGCACTCTCGAGGATCCCGGGCCGAGGTGTTACTCAATCAGCGGCCACGTGGCACGGCCGGGAGTATACGAGGCACCGACGGGAGTCACGGTTCGCGAGCTTATAGATGAGTATGCCGGAGGAATCCGGAACGGGAAAAAACTGAAAGCGGTGATTCCAGGCGGATCATCCTCTGCGCTGCTTAAGGCGGATGAAATTGACGCGCCTATGAGCGGTCCTCATCTCAGAAAGTTCAAACCGGGCGTCATGCTCGGCTCGGCGGCCATGATAGTGATGGACGAGGACACAGATATGGTGAACGCGGCGGTCAATGTGGCCCATTTTTATGCTCACGAGTCGTGCGGGCAGTGCACCCCGTGCCGCGAAGGGACCACATGGGCGTTGAAGATACTCCAACGAATCAATGACGGAGGCGGACGAGAGGAAGACCTGAACTTGTTGAAGGGCATTATGAACAACATGGAGGGGCAGACCGTCTGCCTGTTTTCCGAAGGGGCCATTCAACCTTTGCGGTCCTTTATCACCGATTTCCGCGAGGAATTCGACGCCAAGATTCGCCAAGCGACAGCGGGGGCGGTTGCGTGAAGGGACTCCGCTGTGGAGCCATATAAATGGAAACAGTCAGTTTCTTCTTAAATGACCAGGAATTGGAAGTCCCGAAGGGGACGAGCATCCTCGATGCGTCCCTCGAGCATGGGGTGCAGATCCCGCACTACTGCTACCACCCCGGCTTGACCGTTGTGGCGTCGTGCCGGATGTGCCACGTGGAGTGCCATCCACCGGGCCGGCTGGTCCCTGCCTGCGCGACTCCTATTTCTGACGGAATGAAGGTGTACACGGAAACGGAGATGGTCAAAGAGAGTCAGCGCGGGGTGCTGGAGTTTCTGCTGATCAATCACCCGTTGGACTGTCCCATTTGCGACCAGGCGGGCGAATGTTTCCTGCAGGATTACTCTTACGATTACGGCGGCTCGGAAAGCCGATTCATCGAGGAGAAAATCACACAGGGGAAGAAGGATGTCGGCCCAGATATTGTCTTGTTCACCGATCGGTGCATCCTTTGTTCCCTGTGCGTTCGCTTTTGCCAGGAAGTCAGTGGGACCAGCGAGCTGACGATCGTGAACCGGGGCGCCCACAGCGAGATAGAGATCTTCCCGGGGAAGCCGGTTGACAACCCGCTGGCGGGCAACGTGGTGGACATCTGTCCTGTCGGCGCTCTGTGCGACAAGGATTTCCTGTACAAGATGCGGGTGTGGTTTTTGAACCAGACGCCGACAGTGTGTCCGGGGTGTTCGCGCGGCTGCAATATCACCGTCGACTCCAACGACGACGTCATCTATCGGATCAAGCCGCGAAAGAATCCGGAGGTGAACCGGTGGTGGATCTGCGACGCGGGCCGGCACGGATTCAAGTTTGTGAATGACGAAAATCGGATGTTGGATCCATGGATCCACCGTGAGACGGGCAGGGAAATGGTCGGCGTTGACCAGGCGGTCGATGCCATCGCCCGGAGATTGCGCCAGGTCGTCGAAGAGCACGGACCGGGAAGCGTCGCGGCTCTGATCTCTCCTCACTGCACCAATGAAGAAAACTATTTCCTGTGCGACCTCATGGTTCGGGGGATCGGGACCAGTCTGGTCGCATCGACCGATTCCTATCCGAAGGGCGATCGGCAGGAGTTTCCCGGAGGATTCGTGATTGACGCCGACAAGGCGGCAAACGTTGCGGGCGCCCGAGATATTCTGGCGACATTCGGAACTGAACTGGCGGACGCGCAGACAGTACGGGGCAAAATTGAGCTGGGCGATGTCAAGTTCCTCTATATTCTCAGCTCAGATCCCTTCGGTTATGTCCGACCGGGACTGGCGGAGGCCGCCGGCCGTGCGAAGTTCGTTGTGGTCCATGACCTCTTCAAGACTCCTCTGGCGGAGACAGCGGATGTGTTCCTGCCTGGCGGAACCTTTGCAGAGAAGGACGGAACGTTTACGAACTCACAGGGGCGGATCCAGCGCATCCAGAAGGCGGTGTCCTGGCTTGGGGAGGGGACGACGGAGTTCGGTGTCCTCTTGCAAATTGCGCGCCGACTTGGGTTGGAGATTCCGTATCAGACCCCTGACGAGGCCTTGCGGGCGATTGCAAGTCGAGACCCCGAGTATGCCGAGGTGCCGCCCCCGACTGTTCCGCTTTTGGCGATCCATGAAAGGTAAGAGTGTTGGCTGATCTCATCATCAAATTGATCCTTGTCGGCGGAGTTTTCGCAACCGTGATGAGCTGTGTCGCGATTATGACCTACGTCGAGCGGCGGGTAAGCGCCTTCCTCCAGGAGCGTTTGGGCCCCAATCGGGTCGGACCTTATGGCCTGCTTCAACCTATGGCGGATGGAATCAAGTTCCTGATGAAGGAAGACATCATTCCGACCCGCGCCGACAAAGCGGTGTTTATTCTGGCGCCCGCCATGGTCCTGGTTCCGGCATTGATATCCTTCGCGGTCATTCCCTTCGGCGCCGACCTGGTCCTATTCGGTAAATCAATCAAACTCATTATCGCGGATGTCAATATCGGAATCCTGTACATTCTCGCAGCCACGTCACTCGCGATTTACGGTATCTTCCTCGGCGCCTGGGCCTCGAACAATAAATACTCCCTGATCGGCGGTTTGCGCGCTTGCGCCCAGATCATCAGCTACGAAATTCCTTTGGGCCTGGCTATCATTTGCGTTCTGATGGCGGCAGGGTCGCTCCGCCTGGGAGATGTCGTTGAATACCAGACCTCCGGCGGTTTTTGGCCTTTTCTGATAAAGTTTGGCTGGAATCTCCCGGCTCTCCTTATTTTTGTTGTTGCCAGTTTTGCGGAAACGAATCGCCTTCCGTTCGATATGCCTGAATGCGAGCAGGAATTGGTAGCGGGATATCACACCGAGTACAGTTCCATGAAGTTTTCCATGTTCTTCATGGCCGAGTACGCCAATATGATCACTTCGGCCGCGGTCGTGACCTGCTTATTCTTGGGTGGGTGGTACTTCCCCGGACTTGCCGGGCTGAAGGAATTCCTGCCCAATGTAATCTACTGCGCTCTCACCGTAGCGGTGTTCGGGGCGAAAATGGCGTGCTTCCTTTTCTTTTACGTGTGGGTGCGGTGGACCCTGCCGCGCTTCCGTTACGACCAGCTGATGCACCTTGGCTGGAAGGGATTGATACCGATTGCCTTCGGGTGGTTCTTGATCAATGGGATCATTCTGGCTCTCCAGCAGCCGGGAGCGGGTGCATAGGTGTTAACATCGGCGCCTCGGGCGCCGTTTCAAATACATCGAGGTTGTAAAATGGCCGTTCGAATAAAAGAAAACAAATTGTCGACTTGGGATCGGATGTACGTCCCCGCGCTCGTCAAAGGGCTCGGAGTGACGATGAAGCATTTGTTTCAAAAGAAGTTCACGATCGAATACCCCGAAGAGAAGAGACAGGTCATGCCGGGTTACCGGGGATTGCACCGGCTCAACCGGGACGAAGAGGGGCGAGTCAAGTGCGTGGCATGCTTCATGTGCCAGACAGCCTGCCCGGCCGATTGCATCACGATTGTCGGCGCTCCCTCGCCTTGGCCCGACCGAGAGAAATATCCCGAGGTATTCGAAATCAACGAACTGCGGTGTATCTTTTGCGGTTACTGTGAAGAGGCGTGCCCGGTGGACGCGATCGAATTGACGGAGATCTACGAGTTTGTGGGGACCTCCCGCGAGGAAATGATCTTCGACAAGGAAAAATTGCTTTCGATTTACGACCAGACGGCGGGAAAAAGGCCCCCGGTGTGACGCCTCCCGGAACGGAATGATTAAGCAGCTAATCCTCTTTTACCTGCTCGCTGGAGCGGGACTCGTAGGTGTTGTGCGCGTTGTTTCAACGGGGGGAGGGCTCCGCCCGCAGCGCTATCTTTTTCCCGCTATTCTCCTGATAATCTCGATGATCGTTCTCACCACCCAGGTGACGACCCTGTACGATCTGTTCTTCTATATCTTCTCGCTGGCGGGGATCACGGCGGCGTTTCTGCTCGTCAAGGGCCGGAACCCCGTCCACAACGTCATGTGGTTGATCACCACTTTCATCTCAACAGCCGGGATCTTTCTTCTGTTGGGCGCGGAATTCCTCGCGGCCATTCAAGTCATCATCTATGTCGGGGCCATTGTGGTGCTGTACGTCTTCATCATTATGTTGACCGATCTACCCGAAGCTGAAGGAGAGCGGTTTTCCTTCGGCTTTGTCGGGTTGTGCATATTCGTTGGAATCCTCTTTGTGTATTCCATGGCGAAGATCATCGGTGGCGATGAGTTGGAAATGGCGGGACCCGTTCCCCCGCCCGCCCCGGAGGCAGCCGAGCGCCTTTCAGTGGAGGCTCTCGGGAAACTGCTGTTTACGGATTATCTGATTACCTTCGAAATAGCCTCCGTCATCCTGTTGGCGGCTCTTTTCGGGGCGGTTTACGCGTCGCAGAAGAGGAGGTAGATGTGGGAAGCGCAGGTGCAGTCGGTTTGCAGCACTATCTGATTTTCGCCAGTCTCCTGTTTTTTTTAGGAATGGCGGGATTTTTTCTTCGCAAGAACCTGATCATCGTGCTGATGTGTATCGAGCTGATGTTGAATGGAGTCAACGTCATGCTCGTTGCCTTCTCGAACTATCTTTGGGACGCCCGGGGGCATGCATTCGCGCTTTTCATCATTACTGTGGCGGCGGCGGAGGCGGTGGTCGGCCTGGCGATCATCCTTTACCTCTTCCGGCACAAAGGAACGGTCGACATCCGCGAGTGGCGGAACTTGAGAGATACGTAGGGGGTTCGGATAGAGATTTAGCCACAGAGGTCACAGAGCGACGGGAATGATCCTATTGAGACTCGCATGGCTAAAGGAACGTGATCACAGGATGGGCCTTGGCCTGCAGGCGTCCCGCCTGCGCTACATCGGTCGTAGGATGGGCCTTGGCCCATGCGGTAGACCTACTCGGCGTTTCTCTGCGGTTGATTTTTCTTAGAGGCTTGAAAGAAATATGGAATCTTATCTTTGGCTAATTCCCGCGGCGCCGCTGATTTCCTGCGTGGTCCTGGGACTCTTCGGCAAGCGGCACATCCGCGAACAGAGCCACTGGGTCGCCTGGGCGGGGGTTGCAGTGTCCTTCTTCCTTTCCTTGAAGGCGGCAACCGTCATCATAGGGGCGGAAGACGGCACGCAGGTCGTCCAGAAGGCTTACAAGTGGATCGAAGTGGGCGGCTTCTCGGTTGATGTAGGATTCCTGCTGGATCCCCTGTCCAGTGTGATGATCCTGGTCGTCTCGGGCGTCGGTCTGCTCATACACATCTATTCCGCCGGGTATATGCGCGGCGACCCGGGATACTACCGCTATTTCAGCTATCTCTGCCTCTTCACGTTCTCCATGCTCCTGCTGGTGCTCGCGGACAACTTCCTCCTGCTGTTCGTCGGCTGGGAGCTGGTGGGCCTCTGTTCCTATCTCCTGATTGGATTCTGGTTCGAGCGGGAAGCGCCTCCGCGCGCCGGCCAGAAGGCCTTCATTGTGAATCGAATCGGCGATATGTTTTTCATCCTTGCGATGCTTGCAATCTTCGCCATCTTTGGTTCGCTCGGTTTCAATGAAGTTTTCGGCCAGATTGAGACCGATGCGAGCGTCCGTCCGTGGTTTCTGAGTGATACTCTTCCTGTCGGTCAGATCCTCGGAATGGAGACACCGATACTCGGATTCACTGTAGCAACCGTCATCACCTTGTGTCTGTTCATCGGAGCGACGGGAAAATCAGCCCAGATTCCGCTGTATGTGTGGCTCCCCGACGCGATGGAAGGCCCAACCCCCGTCAGCGCGCTGATCCATGCAGCGACCATGGTGACCGCGGGGGTCTACATGGTCGTCCGATGTGGGACCTTGATGACCATGTCTCCGGCCACCCTGGAACTCATCGCGGTAGTGGGGGCAGCGACCGCCTTCATGGCAGCCACCATCGCCCTGGTTCAGAACGACATCAAGAAGGTTCTGGCCTATTCCACAATAAGCCAGTTGGGTTACATGTTCATGGCTGTGGGTGTGGGCGCGTTTTCGGTGGGGATCTTCCACCTGATGACCCATGCGTTCTTCAAGGCTCTACTCTTCCTTGGCGCCGGGAGCGTTATCCACGCCATGGCGGGAACCCAGGATATGCGCCAGATGGGGGACCTCCGGGAAAAGATGCCCTGGACGTTCTACACGATGCTGTTCGGCTGCCTCGCGATTGCCGGATTTCCCTTCACCGCGGGATTCTTCAGCAAGGATGCGATTCTGTGGAACGCCTTCTCAACGGGCTCCATTCGACCTGCCTGGCTGTCCACTGTGATTTTCGTGGTCGCTGTTGTGACTGCCCTGCTGACGGCGTTCTACATGTTCCGGCTTCTTTCGCGCACTTTCTTCGGGAAAAGCCGTGCCCCCGAAGACGTTCGAAGCCACATCCATGAATCTCCGAAGGTCATGGTGGCGCCGCTTGTCATCCTGGCTGTCTTGTCGGTTATCGGGGGCTGGGTCGGCATGCCGGAGTCGTTGGGCTTTTTCCCAGACTACTTCCATGACTTCCTCGAGCCGGTTATGGCTCACGCGACGATTTTCCATATCCAAGAGATGGACCTGCACGCCGCTGAATTCAGAGTGACCGTTGTTTGCACGCTTCTGGTGCTGGCCACCATGCTGACTGCTGTTTATCTATACACGCAACGCACGGAATTTCTTGACCGCATGAAGAGCAGGGTCAAGGGCGTGCACCGGACTCTTTCGAACAAATACTATATGGATGAAATCTACAATGTGATTTTTGTCCGGGGACTGATCGGTGGAAGCCGGGTTCTCAGGCGGACCGATGAAAGCGCTGTTGATGGTCTTGTTAATGGGATTGCGCGTTTCTTGAGCAATCTCAGTCAGGGCGCTAAAGGCTTTCAGAGCGGTGATGTCCAGCGGTATGGGTTTGCGATGGGGCTTGCGGTTGTATTGCTGCTTTTCGTGTTACTCTGGTTGGATCGATCATGATTGGCGTATTGAGCATATTTGTTTTCATTCCCGCCTTCGGGGCTCTTCTGATAGGCCTGTTCGTTCCGGCCTTTAACACGCGGCTCATCAGCCGGATCGCCGGATTTTTCTTTTTCATCGACTTCCTCGCCGCCCTCGTCGTCGCGTTTTCCTTTGACTCCTCCCACGGCGATTTCCAGATGGTGGAAAACGCGCTGTGGGTTGGCACATTCGGAATCCGCTATCACCTCGGCGTGGACGGCATCAGCCTGTTGCTGGTGGTCATGACCTCTCTGCTCGGCCTAATTGCCTGCGTTTCCTCCTGGCCGACGATTCAACATCGCCCCAAGGGGTTCTATCTTTCTCTCCTGATCCTGCAGACGGGCATGCTCGGTACTTTCCTGGCGATCGACCTCTTCCTGTTCTACGTCTTCTGGGAGATCATGTTGATTCCCATGTACTTCCTGATCGGGATTTGGGGCGGTCCCCGGAAGCTTTATGCAGCCATAAAATTCGTACTGTTCACTTTGGGCGGAAGCGTCGTGATGTTGGTGGGGATTCTCGCCCTCTACTTCATCCACTACAAGGAGACCGGACAATATTCCTTCGAGTACCTGGATTTCCTGGGACTCAGTATTTCTCTGACTACTCAGAAATGGCTGTTCTGGGCCTTTTTCCTCGCATTCGCGGTGAAGGTGCCCCTGTTCCCGTTTCATACCTGGCTTCCCGATGCCCACGTGGAGGCCCCGACGGCCGGAAGCGTCATCCTGGCGGGTGTCCTGCTGAAAATGGGGACGTACGGGTTCCTCCGGTTTTGTCTCCCGCTGTTCCCCGCCGCGTCGGTCGACATGGTTCCAATCGTTGCCTGGCTCGGGATCATCGGGATCATTTATGGCGCGCTTGTGGCGATGGTCCAGGAGGACATCAAGAAGCTGGTGGCGTATTCCAGTGTCAGTCACCTCGGCCTTGTCGTGGTGGGGATGTTTGCCCTGAATACCGAGGGAATCACAGGAAGTCTGCTGCAAATGGTCAATCACGGACTGAGCACCGGCGCCTTGTTCCTTTTGGTCGGAATGATTTACGAGCGGCGCCATACGCGGATGATCCGCGATTTCGGCGGCCTGGCCAAGGTCATGCCCGTTTACGCCGCTCTTTTCCTGATCGTTACCTTCTCCAGTATCGGTGTCCCCGGTTTGAACGGTTTTGTCGGAGAGTTTCTTGTCCTGGTCGGCGTCTTCCGGTATAACCACTGGTACGCCGTGTTTGCGGCGACCGGGGTGATATTGAGCGCCTGCTACATGCTCTGGATGGTCCGGCGAGTCTTCTTCGGACCGGTGACTCATCCGGAAAATGCGAAGCTGAAGGATGTCTCCCGGCTCGAACTGGCGACTCTCGTTCCGATTGTGGTTCTTATTTTTCTGATTGGAGTTCTGCCGATGCCTTTCCTCAATGTCGCGGATAGATCGGTAGAAAAAGTTGTATCCCGGCTGGACAGCGCGCGGGCGGCTTTGGTGTTGTCCACGACGGACGAATCGAGCGAACTGCCTGACAGTAGACTGGCCTTGAGAGATACAAGCGACAGCGAAGAAAACAATGACCGTCCCTGACCTGAGACCTTACTATTCGGAGATGATCCTGGTCCTTTTTGCGATCGTTCTGCCTCTGGTTGACGCGTTCAGCAAAAAGAAACGCCGGGAGGTCCTCGGGATTCTCTCACTCATTGGGATCGCCCTGGCGTTTTGGGTGGTCTATCGACAGTGGACCGATGATCCCATGGCCTCTGGCATCGACGGGTTCGGCGTCTATTTCAAGATGCTTTTCTTGATTGTTTCAGCCTTGACCGTCCTGATGTCGCTCAATTTCCTCCGAATGCATGATCTGTTCAGTGGAGAATACTTCGCCTTCCTCCTGCTTGCCACGGCCGGGATGAATCTCGTTGCCAATGCACAGGATTTTGTTGAACTGTTCATATCGCTGGAGTTGATTTCGCTCTCCACTTACCTTCTGATTAGCGTTTACAACCGTCAAGTGCTTGCCAGTGAAGCCGCCCTGAAATACTTCCTGTTGAGCGTTTTCGCTTCCGCCCTTTTCCTTTTCGGGGTGGCGTGGGCTTACGGGGCAACTGGAGAGACGGGATTCGCCCAAGTCGCACAAGCTCTGGCAGGTTCACAAAATCCAAAGTCCTACGCGCTGGTGATCACGATCATGATTACCTCGGGGCTTGCCCTCAAGATGGCTGCGGCTCCGTTCCACATGTATGCGCCCGACGTTTACCAGGGCGCTCCCACGATGGTCTCCGCATTCCTTTCGGTCGGTCCCAAGGCGGCCGCGTTCGCGGCCATGATCAAGGTCAGCCTGGTCGCGTTGCCTGTATTCAGGGAAGAATGGCGGGCAATCGTCATCGTTCTGGCGGTCATCAGCATGCTCTGGGGGAACATTGCAGCGCTTACACAGCGCAACGTGAAACGCATGCTGGCTTACTCCAGCGTTGCCCACGCGGGTTATCTGCTGGTAGGTGTGGCGGCAGCCCTGTCCTTCACTGGAGAGACCCCTGCTCGCGATGCGGCAGCCAGCGTTGTCTTTTACCTGATCGCGTACAGCCTGATGAATCTGGGGGCATTCGGGATGCTACTTGCCGCCGAAAAGAGAGGAGAATTTATCGAGGAGCTGGACGACCTTGCGGGACTCTCCAAGAAGATGCCGGGCGTGTCCCTGATGATGTTGATATTTATCCTCTCGCTGGCCGGGATACCCCCGACGATGGGGTTTTTCGGGAAGTTCTATGTCTTTGCCGATGCGATCCGGGCGGAGATGTATTTGCTGGCACTTTTCGCCGTCCTCAATACAGCCGTCGCTGTCTACTACTACTTGCGAGTCCTGGTTTATATCTATATCCGCGAGGAAGAAACCGAGGTCTGGCCCACTTACGCCGGCGCATTGACCCTGGCCCTGTTCATTGCGTGCGCCGCGATCATTTTCTTCGGTTGCTTTCCCGATCCTATCCTGGAAGGAGCGCGATACAGTGTCGAGACCCTGAGTAGTGGCATAAAGTAGGGACAGAAGACCTGCTTTCCGAGTAAGCTTCAGCACTTCCCCAGCGGCCCACCGAAAGAACGCTATTCCCCGATATGTTTCAAGAGCGTAAAATATGGCTTCAGAGTCTTTGGAAACGGCTGTTCACTGAATGCATCGCGAACAAGACCCTGCATCCAGTGGAATTAATGGACAATCTGCCGAGGGATCGAAAAATCGAGCCGGGTGCTATATCCGGGTTTTGGGAATAACTCGCATGAATCAATCGGAGTCGAACGGTTCAGAACAGGCAGAGGCGGCCCTTCGCCGTCTTGCCCAGGATTGTGAGCGGCGGGAGGCAAGGAAGGCCTTCTTCGGTTTTGGCTCGGAAATCGCCGGGAAACTGACCGAGTTGGCCCCCTTTTCCAACGAGATCGCGGAAGATCTCGTGGAGGGTTTGTACAAACACATCCTTTCATTTGCCGGCCCGGCCAAGTTTTTGTCCGAACCGGGACTTATCGAGCGGCTGAGACGGATCCAGAAGGAATACTTCCTGACGCTCACAGGTGGAGATTACGAGGAAGAGTATTTCCATTCCCGTCTCCGGATCGGACTGAGCCACCAATATGTCCAACTGCCGGCGGCCTGGTATTTGGGCGCATACTGCTGGTATGCGTGCCATATTCTGGAGAAATTGAAGGATCGGTCTGAGGGCATCCCGCCGGAATTCGCAGAAAGCCTCGAGGCGTTCTTGCGCGTAGTATTTCTCGACATCAGCCTCGCCATGGATGCATATATCACAACCCGGGATTCCCTTATCGAAGAGAAGAATATCGAACTCAAGGAAGCCCTCAATCAGCTGGATGCCTATTCAAAGACTCTTGAGAAGCAAGTCGCGGAACGTACTCGCGAGCTGGAATGTCGTGTTGTGGAGCTGCAAGAAGCCAACCGCACGATTCAGGACACCCGGGACGAATTGGTAAGAACGGAAAGACTGGCCGCCATCGGGACTCTGGCTGCCGGCCTGGCCCACGAGGTGCGCAATCCGCTCAATTCGGCCGCTATCCAACTAACACTTTTGCAGCGGCAATTCCAGAAAGCGGCTTCAGCCGACCTCGGGCGGTCGCAGGATATTTGCGGGATCATTCGGAAGGAGTTGGACCGGCTGGAAAGGCTGGTTCGTTCTTTCCTGGATTTTGCACGGCCGAGCCAAATATCCAAGACGAAGACCCTGGTGTCGGAATTCGTGGATGGGATCGTTTCTCTTATCCGGCCAATGGTTTACAAAAACGGGATCCAGCTTCACTTCAACGACCAGTCCGGCAAATCTTACGCGCGTCTCGACGTAGACAAAATGCATCAGGCGATCCTGAATCTGGTGAATAACGCAATCGAAGCAACTGATGATGGAGGCGAATTAAGTTTGGATGTCTCCGTCAAGGATAGTGTGCTTCAGGTTCGAATTTCCGACACTGGGGTCGGTATCCCCGCCAAGGAGCTCGACCACGTCTTCGAAATCTTTCACTCCACGAAGGCGGCTGGAACGGGGCTGGGGCTTCCCATTGCCCAGCGGGTCGTCCACATGCACGGCGGGACCCTTAAGATCGAGAGCGAGCACCAGGTTGGGACGACCTGTGTGATTCGGCTCCCCACCTCCTGAATTCTGCCAAATTTAGCAGTCTTTCTGGACCCCGATGACAAGTTGTCAGCAGTAAGTTCGCGTATTTGCGAGGGTTTTGAGGGCTAAGCGTCTGGGAATGCAGCGGGTTTACGGAACATCGCCGTAGTGGGAACGATTCCTGCTCATTCAATTATATCGCTCCAATCGCTCTTAAGCGCTCGGGGCAGCAGAGGCGAGATACCAGTGGCTCCAGAACGACTCCTGATAGTGGACGATGAAGTAGACGCTCTCCGAGGCCTCCAAGAACTGCTCAAGGAGGAAGGGTATGAGGTGATGATTGCCCAATCCCCCAAGGCAGCTATGGACGCTTTGGACCTCGCAGACGTCGACCTGATCATCACCGACCTAAGAATGCCGGGAATGGACGGCATTGAGTTGCTCAAGGCAGCTCGTGCCCAGGGATTGGCCCTACCGGTGATTTTTGTGACGGCCTACGGGGAGGTGGAACCTTACCTGAAGGCTATGGACGCGGGCGCTTTCGAGTATCTGGTCAAACCGATCGATCCCGACGAGTTGATTGCCAAGATCCACGCCGCGCTCAAGAAGAGCAAATCGAATTCTGCTTCTTGAGCTCCTTCCTAAGCCAACCTCATTCCTGTTCGCGCGAGATCGGAGCGCAAGATTTGTACTCTTTCAGCTTTCTGTAAAGAGTCCGCTCGCTGATCTGGAGGATTTCCGCCGCCCGGTGCCTGTCTCCCCCCGTCACGTTCAAGGCCCCGAGGATAGCGTCCCTTTCTATTTCCGCCAGGGTATGAGCCTTCCCCTTCGCAGGCGTCTGGGCAGCCTTCTGAGGATCCCACCGCACGATTCCCTTTAGATCAGAACGGTGAATGAGCGGATGCTGACCGAATACGACTGCCTGCTCTACCACATTCCGGAGTTCCCGGACGTTCCCCGGCCAATCGTAATCAGTGAGGAGCTCCAGCGCATTGTCTTCAATACCTGTTATTTCCTTTCCATACTTCCCGGAATACTGGTGGAGGAAGTGACTTGCCAACGCTGGGATATCGCTAATTCTTTCTCTGAGAGGGGGGATTTCCAACTGGACCACATTGAGGCGGTAGTAAAAATCTTTTCGGATCTTTCGGGCGGCCAAAGCCTCCTCGGGATCCCGGTTCGTCGCAGCAATGAGCCGAATATCGACCTGGACCGACGAGTCACCCCCGACTCGTTCTACCTCCCCGGTCTCCAGGAATCGCAGCAGCTTCACCTGGATGTGCTCGGAGACTTCGGTGACTTCGTCGAGGAAGATCGTTCCTTGATGCGCCCTTTGGAACCGTCCGTCCCGTTTCCGATCGGCTCCTGTAAAGGCGCCTTTTTCATGACCGAACAGTTCACTCTCGAGAATCCCTTCGGAAAGGGCGGCACAGTTGACGATGATCATGGCGTGGGATTTCCGTGCGCTGCGCTGGTGGATGGCGTGGGCGGCGAGTTCCTTTCCGGTCCCGGTTTCTCCGACCAGCAGTGTCGTCGCGTCGGTTTCGGCGACCTGCATGATGTGTTTGAACAAGTCCTGCATGACAGGACTGCTCCCGACCATGTTTTCGAAGGAATACCTTTCCTCCAGAGCTTCCCGGAGCCGGATGTTTTCAGCTCGCAAATCCCGGATCGAGAGGACTTTTCGAATAATCAGGATCAACTCTTCGAAGTTGATGGGCTTCATCAAATAATCGGCCGCGCCCAGCTTTATCGCCTCGACGGCGGACTCGACGGTTCCGTAGGCCGTCATCATTACGACAGCCATGTCGGGGAGAGTCTGTCGGGCCTCCTTCAAGAATTGGAGACCATTCATTTCCGGCATCTTCTGGTCGACCAGAGCGAGGTCCGGATTGTGTTCGCGGGCCAGATCGAGCCCTACCTTACCGTTGTAAGCAGTCAGGACTTTGTAGCCTTCATCCTGCAGAAGCACCGCAAGCCCCCCACAGGCCTCTCTCTCGTCGTCAATGACTATAAGCGTGGGTGATTGATTCATTGCTTCAAGGTTTCCCGAAACCCGGACGAGCTCTCCATTTCTTATCAGGCGATTTTTCCGGCAATTCTACCACATGTAGGTCGGTTCCTGCCGTCGATCCATCCTCGACCGGCTTTTCCCCCGGCCCGGTACTAAGAACCTATGTCAAAAGGTAGAGAACATGCTTGTCGGAGACCAAAATGACATTTTGATTCGGCATTTCCTGGGTCGGAGGCTTTCCGCGAAGCGGACACGGGCTGTAGCCAGGGTGAAGGATCAACCCGTCAATCATTTACCCCAACGGGGTTGCGGAAAGAGAGTCCTCTGCCCCTTCAGGGCAGGTTTCCGTTGGGAATCCCGATCCGGGGGCTGCGCCGGACTTGCCCCCGGCTACAACCCTGAATCCCTTCGGGATAAATTCGCCCATCACCCACTAATAGAGGTTCAACCAGCCCTCGAACCGCTTTTGTCGCCCCTTGTTTTTAGATAATTTCTTAGTCGCCGAGTTCGTCCGAAATAACCTCTATCAGAGCGTCTGCGAGTCGCTGATGACCGATTTCCTTCAGGTGGATCCCATCGGTCGTGAATTCGTCCCGGCCCAGCATTCCCTTCATCACCTTCGCAGGGACCAGCAGCGTGCCGAGCTTCTCCGCAGTCTCGTTGAAAATCTGCGATCCCCGGTCGCGGAAGAACCCGGAAGGCATGCCGACGAGGAGAACCATGGAGCCGGTAGCTTGAATCCGTTGAATAATGGTCTCCAAATTCAACTGCAACTCGCCTTCAGGAACCCCTTTCCGAAAATCGTTCCCGCCCAGCTCGACGATCACCAGGTCAGGCTGCAGAGAGAGAACATCTCTTTCCAACCGCTCCAGCCCTTCGGCGGTCCGGTCTCCGCTGACCCCTGCGTTGACCACAGGCAATCCCAAGCTTCTCTCGATCAGAGCCGGGAAGGCATTATTCCGGTCAATGCCGTATCCTGCTGTGATGCTGTCGCCCAGACAGACAATCGAGCGCACGGGGCGGCGATTAATGATCTCAATCTCTCTGGAGGTCAGGGACGCGTACAGCGCGTAGCCGATCCCGAGCACCGCGATGGCGGCGATCACCCCAACGATTCTGCGGTTTTCCATTTCCCTTTTTTCCGTCTCGATCCTTCGCTCGGCCCTCGACCATCCCCGTGGCCGGAGAATAAGCTAACATATTATCGAATCAGGGTGTCCTCATTCCAGTCCGCGAAGCCGGGACCACCGTGCAGATCGAAACGGAAATTGACCACTTAGGCAAATATTTCAGTGATTGTTAGGATTCGCTATAATGGTTCCCGTCAGGCAAGCCATTGAGGGCGCCTGTGGATTCTGCCTCATACTGATTGAGTACCGTGCCGTTGGAAAGAAAGGAGCATGGTAATGTTCGAGTTTACAAGTCGGTTTATCCCAAGCCTGTTCTTTGATGCGGACCAATTCTCGTCCGACTTGACCGAACTGCTAACCGGACTATTCGGGACGGTTTTCGAGATTGTGTCCCTCGCCTTGACAATCCCGATCCTGGTCTTGTCCGCGGTCCTGAGCGCCTTGGAAAATGCCTTCGGCGCCTTGACGTAACCTGGCCGGAGAATAGGAAATAGGGACGAAATAGGGGACCCGGAAATAGAGGAAATAGGGGACTGATTGAATGGCGCTAAGTTAAGCAGATTTCAGCTCGCCTGAGGCGAGCGACGGATTAAAGCCCAGGGTGAGGGAACCGAACCCTGGGATGCAGTGGGCGTGTAAAAAGAGCCCCTGACTTGTCCGCCGCTGGCGGAAAGGGGCGACGGAACCTTCCGTCCCCGGTTCCGTCACCCGCTCCGCGGGTTCATCGTTTTGTTGAAGATTCCCAGGGTTCCCCTGCTGGAGTTTACCCTGAGCCTGCCGAAGGGGCAGGGTCACCCTGGGCTCTATTCCGCCATCCCCTTCGGGGATTGTGGGGAATTCTCACCGAACGGTCCTTAAGTTAGTGCCATTCGTGACTTTCCCCTATTTCCCCACGATGGGACGGCGGCAGATCGGGAACACAGGCCGATGCTTATACTGGCAATAAAAATAGGCCTTGTTTGCGGAGTGCTTTCCAGCTTCGCCATGTGGATGTCCACGTGGTACATGCTGATCCGGGACCGCGGGCAGGCTTTCGCCCAGATGGTCCGTATTGTGTATCGCGGATATGAGATTAGTCCGCGCGGGTGCGTCATGGGCGCCCTGTGGGGATTCGCGGACGGATTCATCAGCGGCGCCGTAGTCACGCTACTCGTTCTTGTAGTTATCAACTTGTTCAAGTAGCTCTTCGGTCAGTTTGCCGCTCGCTCCTTTTTCTCATTTCTGCCTTTGGCCGTGAATAACACACCTGAAATCCTTGAATTTGAAGTCGGGCCCGACCTGGACGGCATGCGTCTCGATCTAGCTGTTGCCGCACAATATCCCGATATTTCGCGATCTCAGGCCAAGAAGCTTATCGCGGCGGGCAAAGTCCTTGTCGGCGGTGTGCCGGAGAAGGCCAAACGGATCGTAAAGGAAGGCGAACGGGTTCGTGTCGAATTCTCCCCAACGGAAGAAGGGGGGCCATCCGCCGAACCGATTCCGCTCGATGTCCTTTTTGAAGACGATCAACTGATTGTTGTGAATAAACCCCCGGGTATGGTGGTCCATCCGGGGGCGGGAAATCCCTCCGGCACGTTGGTGAACGCCCTGCTGCACCACTGTCCGGAATTGGAAGGCGTGGGAGCCTTGCATCGTCCCGGAATCGTTCACCGGCTGGACAAGGAAACGTCGGGCATCCTTGTTGTCGCCAAGAATGCAGCTGCCCATGCGGCCCTGGCGGATCAAATGGAGAGGCGAACAGCCTCGCGGCGCTACAACGCGCTGACTCTCGGGACGTTCGAGGAAGACACCGGCACCGTTGACGCGCCCATCGGCCGCAGCTCGCGTGACCGGAAAAAGATGTCCGTGCTGGGTGCAGGACCCCGGGAAGCGGTTACGCATTTCCGCGTCCTGGAACGCTTTTTCCGCGTCGCGATGCATCTTGAAATCCGGCTGCAGACAGGCCGGACGCACCAGATTCGCGTCCACCTGGCGCATGTCAGCCGGCCCGTCCTCGGCGATCCGACCTATGGCCACGCCAAACACCTCCGAAGGAACCTGGAGGCAGCACTCGGAGGCCCGCTCAGACCAGAGAGGCAAATGCTGCACGCGTGCGCTCTTTCCTTCGATCATCCCGTTACGGGTCAAAGGCTGGAATTCGAGGCGGACCCCCCCGAGGATTTTCAATCCGTCCTGTCGATTTTGCGAGGATTAAACACGCCCTGAAGGAGGTCAAAAATAGGTGACTGTCCCCTATTTGTCCCTATTTGTCTATTTGTCTCCCCTATTTGTCTCCGCGTGAATAGCGCGGAAGGTCGCCTCCTATGGCTGTCATTGAACCGCAAACGACCTCGGAGAGGGTCTCAACGGCAAATCAATATTGAAAACTGTTAACGAGTGTCATTATGATAGTTCGAAACCTGCTCGAGATGGGCGCGAGCGGGTCCATATGGGAAATGTCGGTTCTAACGTATCCTGCGGTCTACTCCATACTTTGGGAACCCTTGCAAAATCCAGAGTGGTCGTTCAATATCTGTGCGCCGGGCAATCCGAAACCCGAAATACCGGCACCAAACAAATGAGTGTGACGAACGAAAAGGAGTCTGCTTCAGATACGCACAATGGTCCTTGAGAATAGAAGAGAAATGGAAATGGAAACGAATGAAATACAGCAGGAAAACAAATTTAATTGTATATATGTAATTTTAATCGATGACTAAATAGGAATAATTAAAATATGACAAAAACGCATTCATTCCATATTCCCGTAATGGGAATCGGGTTCACCATTGATACGCCATTGAAAGTTTCTCAATACGGAATTAATTCTGTGATGTCGTTAGTTGATGACATTCTTCTTGAAAAGTTAAGAAAGATGTACTGCGGCAAATTTGAAATTCCATACGAAGAGATAACAGCAAAAACCGAGGATTTCAGAGCAAAACGGATTACGTCCTATCTGAATTTGATAAATGATTTGGCGAGAAGGAAATTTGAAGATTTAACAAATTCTAATTTTGAGAAAGATAATGAGATAGAAGAATACTTCAATATGCTACCCGCCAGTTCAACAGTAAAACGAAAATTCAAGAGTTTGATGGCAGAAAGTTCCGATCAAAAAGAAGTTGGAAACTGGATAAAAGATAACTTATCGATGGGTAGTATTGATGTCAATATTATGACGAAACTTGATAAGGAGAATTATACTAATGGCGAGAAATTGCCTATAGAATTCAATGACGTTCATGCAGCGGTCAGGGGCTATGCGAACAGCGATTTAGAATCTTCCATAATCCTATCGGCGGGAATGCATCCAAGGTTGTACGGCTATTTCGAGCAATTTGAAGATTTTTATCCCGACGAGAATGGGAAAATAAAAAAGAAAATTGTTATAAAGGTGAGTGATTACAGATCGGCTTTGATTCAAGGTAAATTTTTGGCCAAAAAAGGATTATGGGTTTCAGAATACAGAGTTGAATCAGGACTTAATTGTGGCGGACACGCTTTTGCAACAGATGGATATCTTCTTGGCCCCATATTGGCCGAATTCAAGGATAAACGAGAAGAGTTAATCCGATTCCTTCATGAAATTCTTGTTAAAGCGCTTTCCAACAAGAAGCGTCCAATTCCCGAGACAGAATTACCACTGAAAGTCTCTGCGCAAGGTGGTGTTGGGACGGCTGAAGAACATCAGTTTCTAATCGATCATTATCAAGTGGATTCAGTTGGATGGGCCACACCTTTTCTTTTAGTGCCGGAAGCAACTACAGTAGACCATTCAACTCTAAAGAGATTAATTGATGCTAAAGAAGATGACCTATATTTAAGCAATATTTCTCCCATAGGTGTTCCTTTCAATAGTCTTAAAGGTAATACTAAGGATCTTGAAAAACTGTCATATATTGCCGAAGGAAGGCCAGGTAGTTCGTGTCCTAAGAAGTTCCTTGTTTCTAATAGAGAGTTTACCGAAAAAACTATTTGTACATCCTCGCGTCAATATCAACGTTTGAAATTAGAAGAATTGGACAATGAAGGCGTATCCCCTGATGAGTACCAAAACAAGTTGGGAAAAATCGTTGAGAAATCATGCATTTGCGTTGGGTTAGGTACATCTGCATTGTTGCTGCATAATTTAGACACCAGGGTGGAAGGTGATGGAGTTTCGATTTGTCCGGGACCGAACATGGCGTATTTCTCGAAAATAATGAGCTTGAAAGAAATCACCGGTCATATTTACGGTAGAACAAATGTGATGACAAGAACCGATCGTCCAAATATGTTTGTAAAAGAGCTAAACATCTACATTGATTTTCTTAAGAATAAGGTAGAGGAATCAAGAGATTCTATGACGGATAAGCAAAAAAAGTACTTGTTAGCTTTTGCGGAGAACCTGAATGAAGGAATTAGATATTATTACAATTTATTCACTAACTTAAAGGGTGTTTACGAAGACGCAAAATTCGGCATTCTAAGGGATTTAGATGCCAGCAAGAGAACTTTAGATCTTCTAAATATGGAAATAGAAAATCTATCGATAACTGAAATGAACGCCATTGAAACGGCCGTTTGTGCGAACCCTTGAAAACGAAAAACGCATAACAAATTGTTCCACCTGACATTCTTCTGTTCCGCCCCAAAATGCAGGTACACTCAGTCGTCAGGCGGGGACCCGGCAAAGACGGTGTGGCAGTCTCGGGCAGGTGAATATGGGAAATCTCGGACAAAGCGGTATTGTCGCCGGCTTCACTCGTACGAAGCACACCTTGAAAATGTCGGTCCATGTCTAACGTGCTCGCAAGTTGCGACATAAGCGCAAGCGGGCCAAGCGGACCGCGTGGCTTGTGCTCCGGAAACAATTTACCGTGCAATGACTTAAACGGTTCCAGCCGCCAGAATAGGTCACAGCCGCTCAATAGAGCGAGCAATAACGTTATCACCAAGGTTGTGCTGACCCTCCAACCACAATGGCGCTGATGCCTATTCGAAAACGAAGCCGAGGGAAAATAAGGGACGAGGGAAAATAAGGGACGGAAAATAAGGGACAACGGAAAATAAGGGACAGTCACCTATAAATTGACGTTACTTACACCTACTCCAGCCTCAACCAACCAACATCCGTTCAGGCATCGCCGGGCGGCTTCAGCTCTTTCGTCTCTTTGATGACCTTCTCCAGCTCCATCCAGAGCTGTTCGGGGGTCGTCCATAGAATGCACTCAAACTCCGCCGGATCGAATCTCCAGTCTTCTGCATCATCTTTGTGGCATAGATGAACGACAGGAATCCCTTCGCCCACGGCACAGCCGGCAGCCGCATACACGAGCGGGCTGTGACCGGTATAGTCGGCGATCACAAACCGGCTCTCGCGGATTCTCTTTATGGCTTCCTTGTTGAGCTTTCGTGGGACGTCGGCAAGCTTTCGATGTGACGGTTGAAATCCAAGTTCTTCCAGGCCGGTAACGATTCCTTCCTCGAGAGCGGCCCAGACCAGCGCGTTCTTGGTCTCATCCGCGGGAACTCCCATGGCGATGAATACCTCGGTGGATCCGGCGAGCTCCTTGACGAGGTTCTCTGCTTCCGACCAACCTTCGTAGGTGGTCCGGCAGTAGTACACATTGCCCGCCTCAGCATCGAGCTCGATGAATCCCTTGTCCGCCAGGTACTTCATGAGGAGACCGAACTCCTCGACGCCCTTGCAATATCCGGTTGGGTACTCCACCTGCGCATCGAGAGTGACATCCGCGCCCATGTTCTCGGATCGCAGATGGATTCGGTAAAGAACCCGCCGTGCCTTGGCATCGATTTTCAGTCTCGTTTTTTTCGAGATAATTTCCGGCGCGGTGTCGACCGTAAGCAACGCCGTTTCGTTGGAGTCGGTACTTTCCAGCGTGTACCCGGAGAGGATATGTCTATTCGTGTATATTTCGGGCAGCTCCTTTATCGTTCGGAGCAGCTTCCCGCCGATCTCGAATTTTCCGCATCGGGAACAGTTGTAAAAGAAGGTGTTGAGGGCTGAGACCTGGTGCAATCTGACTTCTTCGTCACAGAGAGGACAGTCGTTAGAGCCGGTGGGTGGGACACTCATGGTATTTTCTCCGGTAGGAATTCTTAGCTAATCTTACAAGAACTGCATCGGTCGAGGGAGAGAATCTACCGTTCCACCGGTTCAGTATAGCCGGGCGATATTCGCGCCACGGAAATAGTGGCCGAGGATATCCTGATGTTTGTAGCCCGCGAGGGCTCTACCGTCTGCTCCCGCCTGGCACATCCCGACACCGTGGCCGCGCCCGCCACCGATGAAAGTGAATGCGGTGGGCCATCCGGCTTGGTCGCGGGCGGTATCGACCATGAACATGGCGCTGAAAAGTGCCCCGAAGACCCTTCGAATCGGGAGTTCCTTGCGAACCGTCACCGACCCCTTCGATCCTGTGATTTTTACGGCTTTCAGCCTGCCGGAGACCCCGCGGTCGAGCAATTCGATCCCCTGTATCCGACCGACCGGGGGCAGCTTCTGTCCAGCCAGTCCTTCATCCACGATCTGGTTCAGTTCTTTCGCAGTACGGCGGACTCTCCACCGGTAATTCTTTGCTTCCGCAGCGCAAAAACTCCTGGGACGCGTCGTCAACCAGCGTTGGAGGACCGCGTCGTCGATCGCGTTCGGGAATCTGTCCCATTTCGGGTCGTAATCCGGCACTCCCCGCATCGCCGGGTGAGGCGGAGAGCTCCAAACCGCATCATTGTTTTCGCTGTGGCCGCCGCAATTGGACGAGTAGACGGCGTCGAGGACTCGGGCCTCGTGAATGAGGATCTCTCCGTTCGTTTTTTCCACGGCCTTCGAGGTGGAATCGGCCTCCCACGTGACGCCCCGATAGACCTGGCAGTGCTGGGACGCACAGATGTCAAACGGGTCCGTTGGATGACGGACGCCGGCGATTTTGGCGAAGGCCTCGCTCCGGGCGGCGACCGCCAGCGCGCATAAGGCCTCAAAGCTCGACTTGGAAAGCATTTCAGAAGGGACGACTACCTTCAAGTAGTCCTCCAGGTTCAGTCGGTTGATGACTTGGAGCTGGCCTTCAGCGTTGAGATCGATCTCCATATCTCCATGAAACCGGCGGGTCTCGTGGTCCTTCGTCCAGAAACCGAACGGAACATCCTGAATCTCAAAGCTGTAATCGGGTTCTCGGGTCCCGCGCGGTTTCTGCGCGATCAACCGGATCGGAAGAGCGGCCCGCGCCAGCAATTGCCCCCGGGGCGTCAGGACATCCACCTCGCCATGTCCCGCCTCGACCAGCTCGGATCGCAGCCAGCCGTAGTATCCTTGCTCAGCAAGTCTTTCGCGAAACCGTACTGCCTGTTCTTCTGTGGGGAACTCACCCACAGCAACATAGATAACGCGGGTGTCGATTCGCTGACCATTTCTTGCTTCGAAAAGGGTGCCGGCGGAAAGCACTTCGGCGGAATGCCCCTTCTCTCGGAATTCCTGGACGAGTGCCAGCGCACCCGCGCGATTACCGGGTTCGAAGGTACGAACAACGACGCGGTAATTCAGTGTGCCGGGCGATTTCCGCGCGAGTCGGAATCGGACGCTGTGCATTCCTTCGACCTGAGGAATCTGTCCATGGAGTGATATCTCCGCTCCGTTACTGACCAGAGTCAACGGAAGGGGGGAGCGGACGGTCACATTCTCCGGATCGGAGAACAGACCGAGTCGAATCGAAGGGGCTTCGTGCAGTTTTGTTATAGGGACTCGGGGCGCAGGCGGCGCCGGTTTAATGGGCAGCTCCGGGCAACCCGACGCAACGAGCAGCGATGTCAAGGTGAGGAGTAGAAGACCACGTCCCAAATGTGAATAGAAGAATCTCATGGCTTCGTTGACTGCCTTTCCTTTTCGATAAATTCTCGCAGAAATCCTCCGCATTCCGCTAATCGTGATTCGGCTTCTTCTCGGTCGAGACCGCTGAGGGCCATGGCAATGGCCAGCTTGGCCTTTCCTCCGCTTCGCTCGAGCCAGTCCTGTGCTTCTGATTCCGATACCCCCGCAACCTCGCCAACGATTCGGTGCGCGCGTCGTCGGAGCTTCTCGCTTTTCGGCTGGAGATCGACCATCCGGTTTTCGTAAGTCTTGCCTAGCTGGACCATGACCCCGGTGGAAATAGTGTTCAGTATGAGCTTTGTGGCCGTCCCCGCCTTCAGGCGAGTCGATCCGGCGAGGATCTCCGGCCCGGTCTTCGGCATTATGCAGACATCGGCCACGGCCTTCTCGTTCGGCTCAGCCATGCAGATGAAGACCGTCCTGCATCCTCGTTCTTTGGCTGCTTTCAGGGCTCCCAGGACGAAGGGCGCCCTGCCGCTCGCCGTTATGCCGACCACAGTGTCCCTGGGGCCGGGATCTTCCTGGTCAATCGCCCGAGCGCCGGCTTCTGAATCGTCTTCCGCTCCTTCGACCGACCGGGTGAGGGCCTCCGGACCGCCCGCGATGATGGCCGTGACCTGTCCGGGGTCGGCGTCGAAAGTGGGCGGGCATTCCGCCGCGTCGAGGCACGCCAGCCGGCCGCTAGTCCCCGCTCCCACATAAATCAATCGGCCCCTTTCTCTCATTCCTCCAGCGATCAAATCGATCGCGGCCGCCACCTCGGGAACCGCCTTCGAGACGGCCCCAGCCACCTTGGAGTCCTCGGCATTTATCGCCCAGACGAGCTCCTGGGAGGACATGACATCCAGGCGCTCTCCACGCGGGTTGGGCTGTTCTGTCAGAGGCAAGTTCGAGTCGGGCCCGCCGTGCGATTCTTCTGTCGCCGACTCTCCTCGCGTGGGGATCACGGCGGTCGCCGCTTCCTTCTTTCCGCGGACGCGCTCTCGCGCCAGATCCAGCGCGCCGAAAACCGCTTCCCGGTGGCTCAGAGCGACCGTGGCTTTGGGGTATTGCTCTTTCAGAATGTTGGCGACCTGGTCTGTGAAATCGAGTTGATGGCGGAAGACCCCGCCAGTCAGGGCTATGTTGAATTCCACGTTATGCAGTTCGAGTTGATCGGCGACGTTCGCGCCAAGAAACGCAGAGGAATAGGCCGCACGCTCGATGATTTGAACCGCCGCCTCGTCCGCAAGCTTTGCCGCCTCGAAAACCAGGGGAGCGACGGCGGCGATTTCTTCCTTGCGCGCCGTCGACACCCACTTGATCAGATCCCTCGGCCGGCGCAGCTTCAGGTGGTGGCACAGGATGCCGGAAAGGAGCGACGTCTCGCACATTCCCTCCTCCGCGTAGCGCACCACTTTCAGGCCTTCGAAGGCGATGTCGTAGCCGCTTCCCTCGTCGCCCAGCAAGTGGCCCCAGCCGCCCGCGCGCGCGATTCGTCCCTGGGCGTCGCGTCCGAAAGCCGAGGAGCCGGTGCCCGAAACGATGATCACGCCCTGCCGGTCGTCGAACGCGGCGGCGAACTCGGCCCAGAAATCCCCAGTCACGATCGCCTTCTCACCGAGGCCGATTTCGTCGGTAATTCGTTTCCAATTCTCGATGTCCTCTTCGCGCCCGAGCCCCGCCATGCAAAGGGCCGCGGAGCCGATCGCGTTCCGGTCGGTTTCTGCCATTTCGCAGAGCCGGTCGAGCAGCCCCTCCACTTCCTGGCGCGCTTCCTCCTCGCCGACGGAATAGAGGTTTGTCGGACCGGCCTCCGCCCGCGCAACAGGCGGCGATCCGGCCGCCGCGTCCTCACTCTGCAGGACCCCGACCGTCCGGCTGGCACCCCCTTGAATTCCCAGGAAATATCCCATGATTGCCATGCAGTTCCCCGCCAATCGGCCTTACGTCCCGCACATTCTACCTTTATCAGTCCGGGTTTGGCCAAGGAAAGAGGGATTCGACGCAACTGAGAGTTTCCCTTATCATTGAGGGGCACCTTTCTTTTTGGAATAAAGAAAGGTTCCCCTCAAACTCCCCTCCAAAGAAAACCAAGAGGGTCGCTTTCTATAGTACAGCCCCGCACAAGTTCGTGAACCCGCATGGGGCAAACCTCATCCTACTTTCTGAGAAAGAAAGTGCTGCCCTGAAGGGGCGTACGCAAGTAGCCTGGGGTGGAGTTCGCCTCAGGCGAACGAAACCCCAGGTCCACGATGCATCCCTTCCCGCGCCCCGGTGGGGCGCACGCAGAGGACATGGAGGGTTGCGTCCGCCCCTCCGGGGCGGGGATAGGTAACGTTCCCGAGATCCGGGGGTTCCGTCCGCCATTGCGGACTACACCCCCGGCTACTTGCGTTGGCCCCGCTGGGGCCTCCCTAAAACACACTCAAGCAATCTCCGATGCCAACAAGCCCTTGACTTTGCGGGGTAAGAAAAGAAATGATTTTGTGAAAGCGGGGGGCGGGCCTAACTACTGGGTCGCTCAAGGCGGAGTGTGTGTTCGGCAGGTGTCCATTCGTGCTCGAAACCAGCGATGAGGGGTCGATTACGAAATTACAGGGATGAAACATGACGTTCACCCTTAGACCGAAGCGAGTGGCCATGGTTCTTGGTTCAGTAGTGGCATGCCTCATCCTGGCCGATATTGCCGTGGTGATTAGTATCTATTTTCTCGATCACGACTATGTCTTTGGCTTGGTGCCGCTTTTTCATCTTGATTTTGAGCAGAACATCCCGACTTTCTTTTCGGCGGTGGTCATCCTCTTCTGTGCGGCGCTTCTTTTCGTCATCGCTGCGGCAAGAAAAAGGCAGGGCGAGCGCGACTACCGCTATTGGGTGGGACTTGCCGCCATTTTCCTCTTTCTGTCCATCGATGAGGCCGTCTCGATTCACGAGCGGTTGACCAATCCCATGAGAGCATGGTTCGGCGCATCCGGTGTGTTTCACTTCGGATGGGTCATTCCCTATGGAATCTTCGTGGTGGCCTTGGTTCTGATCTATCTCCGGTTCTTGTTTCAACTCCCCGCGCGCATAAGGCATCTGATTCTCATTGCAGGAGCTGTCTACCTCACAGGAGCGGTCGGATTCGAGATGGTCGGCGGTTATTACTTTGCCCGGCACGGAGACCAAGTGGACTTAATCTATTCACTCCTGACAACCTGCGAGGAATCGTTGGAGATGATCGGCATGCTGATTTTCGCATATGCCCTGATGACCTATATTGCCTCCGAGTTCCCGGGTACTGCCCTGAGAATTGCGTCATCGGGTTCATCGCATCCCGGCGTTGAGACGCAGCGCGAGGCATGAGATAAGACCCAGATCCAGACACGGTGGCATATCCGAGCCCAGCCGGGAGAGTTGGAGAGTCGAAGATAGGAGCCGCAGCAAATGTTAAGAGATAACGGTGTTGCCGTGTCGTCAGATGGGGGAGAATCGTTTTGGTTCACACCCTCAAAGTGACCGGGGAGGACACCGAAGGGGGCTATTCCCTGACCGAAATCAAGATTTATCCACATCGAATTCCTGGAACCCGAGACCGACCTTATTCCATAAGTTCCTTCGCGGGAACCCCGCATTTGACATACTAAACCCTTATCGATAAAATATATGTATGAGAGAGGGTCTATCGATATGGAAACCATGACCACAGTTACAATCTCCCCCAAGTTCCAAGTCGTCATCCCCAAGGCGATCCGCCAGAAGCTGGCCCTGAAGCCGGGCCAGAAAGTCCAGGCAATCGCTTACGCGGGACGGATTGAGCTGATCCCAATGCAGCCCATGAAGAAAATGAGGGGGTTTCTTAAGGGAATCAACACTGGCGTATCACGGGAAAGGGATCGAGTGTGAACGTGGTTGATTCTTCCGGGTGGCTGGAGTACTTCGCCAACGGGAAGAATGCCCGGTTCTTCGCTGCGCCGGTCGAGAATACTTCCTCTTTGGTGGTTCCCACACTCACCCTTTTCGAGGTTTTTAAGCGTGTCCTAAAACAAAGGGACGAAACCGATGCCCTTCAAGCCGTTGCCCTGATGCAGCAAGGAACGGTTGTGGATTTGACCGGGTCGCTTTCCCTCGAAGCGGCGCGCCTGAGCGTTCAGGAGAGTCTTCCCCTTGCCGACAGTGTAGTCCTTGCCACGGCCCAAGCGTATGGCGCAACCCTGTGGACCCAGGATGCCGACTTCAAGGGCATTCGGGACGTGAAGTACACACCCAAGAAAAAATGATTGGCCTCCCCGGTCCAGGACTGGTTCGTGGCTGGTCTTTCCCGCCGGGAGACGGGCAAACTCGCCCCGTCCAGCCCGCTTTTCGACCCTTCTTGACACCGTGCCCCGGCTGTGGTAACTTTCTATCTATCAGGAAGTTGCACAATTAAGCTGATCCTTTCTTGGTGCGGCCCCAGCATCTTCCAGCCGCGCCATTTTTCCAAGCAACAGGTGGTGACGAGATGAACAAGAAACGCCTATTTACACCGGGGCCGGTATCGATTCCTCCCGAAGTCTCCCTCAAATGCGCTGAGCCTATCCTCCATCACCGGACTCCCGAATTTCAGAAGATTCTCAAGGGTGTACTGGAAGACCTCCAGTATGTTTTCCAGACCTCTGAGCCCGTCGTTCTGTTCGCCGCTTCCGGGACAGGTGCTATGGAAGCCTCAGTCTCCAATTTGCTGAGCGCCGGCGACAAGGCCATCATGATCAGCGCCGGCAAGTTCGGCGAACGATGGATCGAACTTGGGAAGGCCTACGGCGTCGAATGCGTGGTCATCGAACTCGAGTACGGCCAGGCGGTGGACCCGCAGCAAGTGGAAACCGCCCTGAAAGAGCACCCGGATGCGAAAGCCGTTTACGCCACGCTGTGCGAGACATCGACCGCGACGCGGATCGACCTCGTGGCGCTCGGAAATGTTGTCCGGCAGTCGGACGCCGTGCTGGTGGTGGACGCTGTGAGCGCACTCTGTGCTGAAGAACTGAGGACGGATGAGTGGGGCATCGATGTCGTGGTCTCCGGATCGCAGAAGGGCCTGATGATGCCCCCCGGACTCGCGTTTATCAGTGTCGGTGCACGGGCGCAAAAGCTATTGGGCCAGTCGAACTTGCCCAAGTACTATTTCTCGCTGGAAAAGGCGCTCAAGTCGCGCGAAAAGACGGATACTCCCTTCACTCCCGCGGTGTCGCTTGTCAAGGGCCTCGGCACGGCCCTCCAGCTTATCCGCGAGGAGGGCATTGAGAATGTGTGGAAACGACACGCCGTGTTGGCCTCGGCTACACGCGCCGGCGTGCAGGGATTGGGCCTCGAGGTGTTTTCCCAGGCTCCCAGCAACGTGGTGACGGCCTTCAATGTGCCGGAGGGAGTCGATGGGGCGGGGCTCGTCAAGTGGATTCGCGACAAACTCGGCGTCAGCTTCGCCGGCGGCCAGGGCAGCCTCAAAGGAAAGATCGTTCGAGTGGCTCATCTCGGCTGGGTAGACGAATTGGATATCTATCAGGCGATGAGCGCGCTCGAAATAGCCCTGGACCGGAATGGATACCACGTGGAATTCGGAGCCGCCGTCCGCGCCGCCGAGGAAGCCATCGCTGCCGAATCGGCGGCCTCTGTAGAAACCGGATAGCAAGTAGTAGAACCGCAACCAATTCTGTGAAAGATTCCTCCAATGAAGATCCTAGTTAGCGACAAATTATCTCAAGCCGGGGTGGAAATCCTGAAAAAGCAGGAAGACTTCACTGTGGACGTGAAGACCGGCTTGCCCAAGGAAGAGCTTCTCGACATCATCCCCGAGTACGATGCCTTGATAGTCCGCAGCGCGACGAAGGTCACCACGGACGTGATCGAGAAAGGGGAAAACCTCCGCGTTATTGCGCGGGCCGGTGTCGGACTCGACAACGTGGACGTGGAGGCCGCGACCCGCCGCGGCATCCTGGTCATGAACGCCCCCGGCGGCAACACCATCTCGACGGCGGAACATGCCATCAGCCTCCTCCTGGCGCTGAGCCGGAACATTCCACAGGCGGAC
>SDBV01000305.1_pt1 | contig 68976 bp, 86 predicted proteins | sample 2277081 | NCBI WGS metagenome assembly SDBV01 (sample SAMN10402039, study PRJNA504765) | marine sediment metagenome | isolation source: marine sediment core GS10_PC15, 223 cmbsf | place: Arctic Ocean: Southern Knipovich Ridge | collected 2010
ATCTATAATATCAGAAGAAACACTTTTTCCCTCTAACATTTTTGTTATACGTTCAAATGCTTTTTCTTTTCTGACCCTTGCAAATGTCAAAAGATTTCCAAAGGAGTTTAAAAGATCTGAATCAAAAGCAGACCGAGGAAATATTGATAGCCAATCTACTTTTCTGTTATGATACAAAGTTGGATTCTCATGAGAGTAATTATATGCACCAGTTATTTTTCCAAGTTGTACAGTTGATGTATCCTTATTTGTGATTACTATAATGTCTCCTATTTCTACATCTTTAACAAATTTCCATATTTGACCAATATGAATAGCAAGCTGCATTTTTCGCTCACCAGGATATAATTCATTATAAATTTTTTTAAGTTCTGATTTTGTTTTCAAATTAGAAATATTGGGAAGTTTTGGCCACCCTAAACTGATAAAACCATCTTCAAAATATGAATCAACAAACCCATGTTTTCTTGATTTGCTTACCCAAACATTAGTCACTTCTTAAAGTGAATTTAATATTCTTTTAAGACAAGATTCGATATCCATCAAACCTCAAAACACATACAATTTCTCCATGATATTCGCTTATAATTGCCAAGGGATTAGTGTAAAATTATGGAAAGAGTAACAGTATCTTCATTTAAGACATGTAAATTATTATGAGCAACTTTGCACTAATTTTAGAACAGCTAATCCAAAAGCAACATTGTCTATCATTTTTAAACTAAGTTCAACTTTAATGTGTCCAACAGAATTTCCAGTCATGGAAACAATAAAATCTCTAGCATCATCAAAGATATTTGGATATTTTTTCCGTATTTTGGTATCTTCATAATTTTTAGGAATATTGATTTTCTGCTCATTTATCGGTTTACAGATATGAACCTGTAGGAAATCATCAACAGTAATCATACCTAAATCATCTATCATGTAATTTTCACCTTCTTCATTATCTAGGAGTTTAATCATTTCTTGTTCACATAAAATTAAAAGGGTATCTTTTACTTTGGCAGGATTTTTCCGAACTACAGCACGACTTGTTTCACAAAGTTCTCTCATCAACTTTTGTCTTGATAATTTTTTAGATGAATTTAGAATATTTAGAATCCAAAGTGTTACTGGATCTTCTATATTAATTACGTCCATTTTCCTCAGATAGTTAAAGTCACTCTAAATTTTCTATCAGATAATGGTCGCAATTCTACTGTAGGTGGATTTATTGAATCCCATCTCCTTAAATTATTTTCTATCAACCAATTTCCAATTGATTTATGAATTAATTTTCTATAATTTTTGTCAGAAGAAGATTCATGAATATCAATTTTAATTGGTTTATTTTGGTGATCAAATATTAAATAAATATTCTCCCATTCTCTAGGGAAATACATATCAAGATCATCCTTTAATATTTCAATTCCATAACCTGCACCACTTGGATAAAAATTTCCATCATTTACACACTTACCAGTTAATACTTCATCTTTATTTTCAATGAGTTTTTTGAGCTGTTTGAATATGGGTTGGAAAATTTTAAGAATTCTATGAGGATTGTTCTGGATGATTCTCAATAATTCTTCTGTAACAGCTAATTTATCAAATTCAGAAATTCCATTTAAATTCAATGATGATCTTAATTGAGGCAGTATAGGTTTTTTTAAATTCAATTTTTCACTATCAATTAGAGGTATTTCATATGTGTTTTTCAAAGCAAGTAAATATTGATCTATGGGAACTAAATCTTCCATTGTTGAGTGAGTTACTTTAGAAAATTCCTTTGTTGTAAATCCTTTTATGTCAAAGTTGAATCTAAATTTTTTCTCTCTAGATAGACCTGCTTCATCACCATCTAAAAAATAAATAGTATTGATGTCTGCACTTTTTAAGATACTCAAAAGAATTGTTGAATGTGAACCATCTCCATGAATAAAAATTACAGAATCAAGAAAATAATTAGAGTCGTATTTTTCAAATAATTGATTAATTTTATTAAATACCAATACATCTGTGTAACCTTCCAATAGAATATGCGGTTTGTTTTTTACATATGCTTGATATTGAGAAGTAAACCAATTAATTTTCAATGGAAACATTGCAATTTTATCAGGTAGAAGTTCTCCTTCTCGTGCAATTTGTGTTTTTCCTGTATCTTCATTGTTATAAACAATTTTTGTATTTTTAAAATTCTTTTCTGGATCAACTAAAAATGGAGAATGTGTGGTATACATTAATTGATTAGTTTTCGAGAGGTTACGAAAAAAATCTAACAATGTTAGTTGAAGACTTCCATGAAAATACAATCCAGGTTCATCTAATAATAAAATGGGATCAATATTATCATCATTATCATTATAAACTCTGATTCTTTCAACAGTAAAAATAAGAAAAAATGCAAAGAAATACTGAAAACCTTTACTTCTTTGATGTAGATCTACTGGTGTAGGGTCATATCTATCTGAAATATTTACTGTAAACATAGATCCATCAATATCAAACTCGAAATTATAATAATCATTTTTCCACCATTTATTGAACTTTTTCGTCATCAGTTCTGAAGCAGAAATACAATTGTACTTTCTTTCTTGCATTAACTCTTTCTTCTTCTTAAAACGAAGTTTTACATCTTCATCAGATTCATTCGTTATTTCTTTCTCAGATTCCAAATCTAAATCTGCAAATAGTTCTGGAGTTAATCCGACAAATTCAAAAATGCATCTCTTTATTCTTAGATTGCGATCATTTTTGTTTTCATTATATTGTTTTATAAAACAAGGAATGTCAAATGTGGCATCCAATAAATCATATTCATCAAAATAAATAAAAACGGGTAAAATTGGTTTTAATAATTCTTGGTCCACATCAAGCTCATTTCCTTTAAAGTCTTGAATGGATAATTCATTATCATAATTTTTCCCAACAATAAAATTTTTGGGAAGATTTTCTATAACTGGATCTTTTTCATCCAGTTCAAAAGTTGCAAGAATTGGATATATTGTCTTATCTTCTTTTAGTTGAAGATATTCCAAATGTGGAAGATCTTCTCTTTTGTCAAATTCAACACCTAAAGAAGAATTAAGTTTTGACAAAGCAGTCAAAATAGCAGATTTACCAGCTTCATTTTTTCCAATAAATCCAGTTAATTCATCAACATCAATCCATCCAGTATCATCAATTCTTTTGTATTTTTGAATCCGAAAAGAAATTAATTTCATTTTTCTAATCTTTCTACTTGAAGTGCTAAATTAAATAATTTACTTAAAATAAATTTCCTAAATTCTAGTCCACTCATTTTATTATAACTTTCAGGGTTATTTTCTAAACCTTGCAATAAAATCATGATTTGATCAGAGATTGGTCTGTCTTTATCCATAATTTAATAAATCCCAAAGAGTTATTTTAATAACTTGGTTCGATGCATGTCGAATGCCATGTTTCGGACAATTCTTCCAAACCATTCATCTATATTTTGTCAATTTTATCATGAAAAAATCTTATTAAAGAAATACACAAAATTAAATCAAGAGAGTAAGATCAGCTATAATGACTTTTGGTTATTTGTGTTGTTTTCAACTTACTCTCTCTTTTTAAATTCTAAAACTTGGTTCTATGTTCACATAGATACTGCACTGCTATAGCGTTTCTAGCGTACTTGTCAATCTCACATGCACCTATGCATCTATGTCCAGCTTGTGACATTCCAAGATGGAATCCTCCAACTCCTGCAAATAAATCAAAAAAGGTTAAGCCTCCAGTATCAATAATAAAAAATTGATTTTTAGCTTAAAGGTATTTTTCTAATTAATTTTCTTAAATTTGTACAGTCACTCTTCTTTTTGGTAATCAGGACTATCACGACTAATCTCTTTCTCTTTTTTTATTGTTTCCAACTCACCAATCTTGTTTAAAGGTGAAATAAATTTAGTCTCTCTATAATTATCAGGGAAGAATTTTTTCAAAAAACCCAAAATCTTATTGTGGTTTAAAGCCATCCAATTGTAAAAAGATGTTTGTAATGAGGAAATGTCTTTTTTCAATAATCTCAGTTGAATGTCTGTGATTTCACTTGAAAACCCTGAATTCATTACTCTGTCAAAAGTGTTATAATTGTCCACAATCGCATTATCAAATTTCATTATGTCTTCGTAAAGTTTTTTACCAAGTGTATAGTATTTTAAACTTTGATCAATATCGTTTGCTGTTAGATGAGCAGGAAAAGATAATTTAAGTTTTATTTTGTTTTTTAATTCGAAAAAGTTTTCGTAATAATTTTTGAATAATGCTACATTCTCATTATGAATCGCTACAAGTTCTCCAGATGTAACTAATACTTTCCTAGCAGGAAAGTGTGGTATGTCAGTTGATAATTCAAAACCTGTTCTATTTATGTAAAATTCAAAACTCAAACTTTGATTCATTTTCTCAGAGTTTGCTAGAATATCTGTAAGAAATTTATGGGATATTTTTCTAGCCTCTTTAATTTTATTGAAAGACTCTTCTTGAGATTCAATAGCAGACATGATATCTCAATGCTGAATATCCATTATAACGAATGGTATACCAATTAGAAAATATTATTATTGTTAAAATTTTTAGTAAACTCGTCAGGGTCGCTTAGTGGTATAGCGAGAGATTGAAAATCTCTTAACTGAGTCCTTCGGTTCGTGGGTTCAAATCCCATCCCCTGACGGGTTTATGATTTATTGATTTATTGTGACTATTTAATTATTCTTCTTCAAATTCTTTCTCTAATACTTCAACTACAACTGTATTCTGAGATACAAACTCTTCTTCTTTGTCAGTCCTTTTGTCTGCTCTTTTCTTTATCTTTCTATACAGATCAAATGGAATAATTAATGACATTTTATGGGTCTTTTTTGCCATAATTAAAACAAATTCTTTTCATATTTAATAGAAACTAAATTCTACCATAAATAATAAATATGATTTATTCTTTTATTATTTGTGGTAACAATCACAAAAAAGCAACTAAAGAGGTTAGAAGAACTAGGTGCAGAGGCAGAAGAAGAATTCAAAGAGGTATCTGCAAGCCTGAAAATTATTAAAAGAAATATCATAAAGATAAGCAATATTATCGCACAAGTCAAAAAAACAAGTTCTCTTGCTGAGTGAGCTTCGTTAATCATCGAATGTCGTATTAAATATTACTTTTAGATCGATCAATAAATGCGACAGAAATTAAGCAAGTTAGAGTTTGATATTCCAGACCTAGATAAAATATGTAAACCAAAACCTCAGAGAAGACCAAAGAGCATAATCAAATCAAAGAATCAAATAATAATAAAACCAATTCCTCAAGATTTTTGTCCCAATTGCGGTGTAAAAGATTTTGTAAAGCAGGGAAAGAGATACAACAAAAACTATGTTGTCCAAAGATATAGGTGCAAGCAGTGTGATTTTGAGTTCTCAGATAATACAACATTTTCAAATTCCTCACAGAAAGCAGAGATTATCATACAGTCCTTGGAGCTTTATTTCTGCGGAGTCTCACTGCGAGGGATTGCAAATTTTCTGCAACTCCAGGGAGTAGACATTACATATACCTCAGTATCTAACTGGATTAAAAAATACATAAAGCTGATGAAGGTGTTTTTGGATCAGTTCACACCACAAGTCTCAGACAAGTGGCGATGCGATGAAATCTATGTAAAGATTCGTGGAGAGCCAAAATATTTCTTTGTAATGATGGATGACACTACACGATTCATTTTAGCATACTATCTTGCCGATACAAAAAAGACACACAATGCAAACAAACTACTAGAAAAGGCAATAGCAAAAGCTCAGAAAAAGCCAAAAGTTTTCACCACTGACGGACTGCAAAGCTACCGCAGAGCCTATGAAGAGATTTTCTTTGATAATGAAAATCCAACACAGCATATCCGTGCCACCTATTCTCACAAAAACAAATGGATGAACAATCTCATGGAGAGATGGAACGGTACATTCAGACAGAGACAAAAGACTCTGCGTGGAATAAAGACTAAAAATTCTATATTCTTTGATGGATTTATAATTTATTACAATTTTATCAGGATACACTCCAAGCTAAAGAGCACTCCTGGAGCAAAGGCAGGAATTAGAATTCACGGCAACAAATGGGAGACAATAATCCAAAATGCCGAATCAGAGAGGACTCAGAAATGTCAGGACTAAAAAATTTGTTAAAGAAACTAAATTCTGAGCCAAGTATGTGTTGTTCAAACAAGTCAATTTATCGAATTACATATAATCTTGGCACAAGATGGCTCGTTTGCAATGAATGCTTGGAGCATGAATTTTTCAATTCAGGTATTTCTAAAAAGGTGAGAATTAAAAATTGAGATATTGCAAATCTATTTGCTTTAATTTTGATAGAACCTATTTTGAATTTGGAGGGAAAAGGTACCAAAACGAAATAAAGTATTGCTGCACTTGTAGTATTTTTATGAAAATTGTTGGATGCAGATGTCCTTGTTGTAAATCAAATCTAAGATACAAGTCACATTCTAGGATATGGAGAATGGATTGTCAGAACTAAAGTCATTTGATGACAGATTATTTCGTGCAATCTGTCTTAACTGCAAGGATACCATGACATTTCCAAACATGATACTTGGGTTGCAGATGTTGCGAGAGATGAAGTGGCGTTGCATGAAGTGTGAGATAATGCCAACAAAAAAATCGCCAGAAGAATTGAGGGGGAAAATGGATGAAAGATGAACAATTAGGAAAAATAAAACCTATCTTGTTTGAGGAAAAACTGATTATTGCCTTGGATTCAAAATGGTTAGATTTTTTTAAAGTTAAAGATAAGGATGCAGAATTTGCAGTCAGTATAAAAAATGACAGACTAACTTTGATTAGTCCTAAAATAATTAAAAAAATAAATTCAAAAGATAATGATTAAGAAATTGAATAAATCAAAAAAAGACACACTGATCATACTTTACTGTCTACGACAAGTACAGTTTTGCCGACATGCATCAAAAACTATGACACCAATTATAACTCAATCTGATTCAATGCAGGATACATGCAAGTCATTATCAAATATATTTTGTGCTCTTGGCAATGACTTTGAACAAATCGCAAATTGGGCTGGCTTTAAACTGGATTTGAGCAGTAACAATGGGCAAATAATTTTAGAGAAAATCAATAGCCTGTCAACTTTGAATAAAACTCAAGCTAAAAAATGTCTAAAAGAAATAAGTGATTTGCTATAATGGATAATGCAGAGTTCCTTTACCATATGAATATTATCAAGGACATGGTAAAGCATCCTCATGTCAGAATAATTCTATTGCACACTCCGTACACAGAATCTCAGCAAAAAATAATTGACTCTATTTCAAGACAGTCAAAATATATCATTGGTCAGGTAGAGCGCAAGCCACCAATAGTTGAGGCAGCAAAAGAAATTGAGAGGCTGATTCTCGCTCACAAAGATCCATTCATTCCAGCAGACATGCTCCAGTATGTTGTCATTGGTAGGCAAAAGCCAAAAAATTTGGAAAAAACTTGATAATAATTACAAATTTTATACATTTTTTTACACTTAAATAAAGTGTGATATTGGATAATATCGTGAAACAAAAGACAATTACTTTTGATAATTCTAGTTTTAAGAAAATAGATAACCTATTTAAAAAATACAACGAAAATAACAGCCCCAAACTAAATTTTTCACAGTTTGTAATTTTGAGGTTAAACTTGTGAAATATACCACAATAACTGCATTCACTGTTATGATGTTTGTACTGTTTAGTTTTTCATTTAATGATGTTTTTGCAAGTAGCCATGAATTAGCATTTACAGCAACTGTGCATGATAATGGAGTAGTAATTTTTGAATGGGATGAGGCAGAAGATCCATCATTCAAACTTTACTATTTTGAGATGTGTGCTTTGCCTATACCTCCATTTGATAGAATAGTTTGTAATGAATTTGTAGGTGGAGGTCGAGGTATCGGTCTACCTAGTTTAAATCCAGGCCAAGAATATATTATGACACTTCGATCAATTATAAGTGGAACACAATCTAATTATGAATTTGGTAGTGATGTTTATCCTGTTCTTTCTGTTACTGTTCCCCTCCCTCCAATTGTGGAACCATTAGAATTTTCAGCAACTATCAGGGACGATGGATCAGTATTGTTTAGATGGGATTGGGCAAGAGATGTACCAATTGTCCAGTATTCTTTTCAACTCTGTTATTCCTCTGAGGTGGTACAGTTTAATTGTAAGGAACTAGACTTTCCGAGTGGGCAGGATCATGTCACTATAACTAATTTAATACGAGGTCAAGAATATACTATTACACTTCGAACAGTTATAGATAAATCATCATCTCCTTGGGTGTATGGTGCAGATGAATATCCTGTTCTTACTGTTACTCCACTTAGAACTGTAGAAGAACCAGCAACACAACCAAACGCACTTGCTAGTTATAACAATGCTACAAACCAAGTTCAGGTTAATTGGGATTTCACTATATCCCCTGCTCCTACCACCTGTTTTTTGAAAGGTGATGTTTGGTATTACAAGGATCTAAATGATGATGTTAATGTCAATAATCTTGTTAGATCTTTTACTCCATTATTTTATTCAGCAGTTACATCCACCCCTGTAATTATTCAAGCAACTAATGATGATGTTAATTTCGTAGAAGAAGTTCCTTGTGTTGGTGATATGAGAATTGATATTGATACTATAATGAATCATTCTCAAAATACAAATAATTATCAATCCCTTGGGATATTTCTAACATTTTATTTTCCAGATTCTAATGGAGATTTTAACACTCTAGACAAATACAGAATTGATGAAGTCCTTGTAATGTACTCTCCAACTATTACTTTCAATAACGAAGCTAAAGATTGGGGTTGTGGTAGTCAAATAGGAAATACACTATACATTGATGCAAGTAGTATTCATGGAAATAACGGAGATAACTGTGATGTTTATCCATCTTTAAAAAATAATGAATGGATTGATATTGGAATGGTTGGTAGCGGATCAAAAGGTGAGCAAGTTTCTGGCACTCACAATAAATTATTCTCACCATTAATTCAAGTTAGTATAGAAATAGAAACAGAAACTAAAAAGAAAAGTAGTGGTGGTAGTGGAGATAATAGACATCTAACAAGACCATCATTTGGAATATCACACAGTACATTTAACCCTCAAGTACAATGTGGCTATTCCCATAATGGAATCTGCTATGATATTACTAACAATTGGTACACTCCATTTGATAAAGTAGAAATTAAAACAGGAGAGCCACAAGAAATTATTATCAAAGGATATTTCCCAAATGGCGTTAAAGGATTCAATTGGGGATTAATTCCAGAAGTAGGCGAATTTCACAAATCAGAGGTAAAAATCCAAGTAGAGATTAATCATTTAGACGAGATTGAAAATACAGATATTTACCAAAAACACAACATACTTGATATGGATAGTATCATTTATGAATATTATCAAGAATCTTGCGGTTATATCGATTCAAAATGTGATGTACTAAAAATGTCAAATGTCATATTTATGGTAGAACCAGTATTTGAGAAAATTGCCATTTATGGAATAGATGATCAACGTAGAACTCATTTAACATCACTTAATGAGGGATATGATATTTTTGGTGAATCACTAAATGAGCCTTTAGAATCTAAAGTTAATGTAGGAAAAGGTGGTGCATTTTATCCCCAAAATAGAGGAACAGTAGATCTAAAGCTAGTTGAATACAAGACTTGTACTTGGCAAGACGAATATGGCTATTTATGGCAATGTGATAACTACAAGAGCTTTAAAATCATATCAGTAATTCCAGTACCAATCAAAGAACCTGATAAGCTTGGAACAATTATTGATAGAGGTCATTCAGAATTTTACAGGATTACAGAGTATGAATTAAAGAGAGCCTTAGAGATATTTGATTCTACTAAATTAATTAGTGAATTGCCAGATCCAGTATTGGGATTAATTATTTCTCCTTTAATTAATGAAGAACTAGAAATATTAAAAACAGAATATAACAAACAAGTCGAATCATTCAAAGCAGAAAAATATTTGATGGACATACAACCAGCTTACAAAAAAATATATCAAAAATATCAAACTGACTATGAGGAATTAAAACAAAAACATGAAGAGTCTCTTTCCTCACTGTTACTACAGATAAAAGAACTAGAACACCCAATTTCATAAATATTAATTAAAGAGTAATATTGTCATTTACCTGTGGGCATTCAAGTAAAAATTGCAGTTATCCTATTAGCAGTAATTTTCAGTGTAATTATCAGTTTAATCGTATTTGATGAAATATCAGACCCCTTGATAGTTGATGATAATGGCACCTTAACCATTAGAACTCCTGTAAATGATGGTGAAAATCGTCTAGTTGCAGAAAAGCTAGTTGATGTGATAATTGAAAAATATGATTCAGGTCAAACTCTAGATTTACTTGATGGTGAGCCATTAGGTTTTAGACTAACTAATGGTGAGGTAAGATATGTCTTTATTCTGGATGATGAGTTGGCAGCAATAGCACACTATATTCCAGGTGCAATTGGAGCAACTTTTGAGAGCATCAATGCAGTTAGAACCTTTGATCAAGTTAGTAGAGATTTAGAATCAGAAGGTCAAACATGGATTCATTATGAAAAGTATAATCCAAATACAAACAAGATAGAATCAAAAACGTCTTTGTTAAAACTTCATGATGGTATAGTATTTGGTTCTGGATTTTATAACTAGAATTTCAAAATACTTTATCTGAATGAATATATTATCTAGATTACCTAATCTCTTAAATACAAATTAAAGTTTGAATTAATAATGCCACTCCAAAATAATGTCTTACTATTATCATTAATTTTATTTTTAGTTTCTCTAGTTTTACCAGCATCTGCAAGTGAGGTAAATCTTATTCTCAGTATCACCAATCCAACACCAACTGAAAATAATGGGTTTGGCTCGTCTGTTGCAATTTCTGATTTTTCTTCTGATGACTATCTGCTTGTAGGTATACCTAATAGTAATGTCCCACTTTACAATATTCCTGATGTTATTAATGCAGGCTCTGTTTATCTATATGATGAAGGTTCTGCTTATCTAAATGGTAAATTTATGAGAACAATAACTAATCCAGACCCTGCTGAAAATGATAGGTTTGGCTGGGCGGTTACAACTTCTCTTGACAGACCATTAGTGAGTGCCGTTGGTAATGATGTTAAATTAAAACCATTTGGAAATGTTATAGACAATGCAGGGACAGTATATCTATTTAATAAATTTGGAGATCTGTTAAGTTCAATAGACAATCCTAGACCAGACGTTGATGATGCCTTTGGCTGGTCTGTTGCATCCATCTCTAATGGGATACTAATCGGCACACCTAATGATGATAATATTATCGGTGTTGCAGATGATTTTGCATGTGACACCTACATTATTTGGCTTGCTTGTTTTGTGCTTCAAGTTTTTGGAAATATCAAAGATTCTGGTTCTGTATCTCTGTATGATATTAATGGAGATTTCATACGAGTAATAAATAATCCAAACCCAACTGAAGGTGCTCATTTTGGCTACTCTGTTGCATCTACTCCTGATGGCACATTAGTAGTAGGAGCATATGGATCTAATGCTGTATATCTCTTTGAGAAGAAGAGTGGCAATCTATTACTTACAATAAACAGTCCATCAGGAGCTGGTGATCTTTTTGGCATCTCTGTTGCAACAATTAAAAATGGAAATATTTTGGTAGCTTCAACTGGCACAGGTGCAAAAAATGCAGGTGTGGTGTATCTCTTTGATGAAACTCTTCGAGGAAGCACTAATACTCCATTGCTTACACTGAATAGCCCAAATCCTTTTGATTTTGAACGGTTTGGTCACATTATTGCAAGTACATCAGATGGGGATATAGTAGTTAGTGCCCCTGGTCTACGGCAAGAATCAGGAAAGGCATACATCTTTGATGGAGAACTTCGAGGAACTACCAATACCCCATTATTAACAATAGATAACCCAACTCCTGCATATTATCAGTTTGGTGGCTCTCTTGCAACTCACAAAAATAAAATAGTAATAGGATCATCATCAGGCATAGTACATCTCTTTGAATAAAATAGTACACTTTCAGACATTAATGCAATAAACAAATAACGATTTGATTTTTATAAATAGATTCTAAATACCTTTAAAGATATTTCAGACATTAATTTATTGCCAGAGACAATTGCTAATACAATTCTTGAAAAACTTACGACTAGAAATATCATCGCCCTTTCTATTACTGCAACTGTTCTAACAGTAATTTTACAGATGACATTTAACGCAGAAGCAATGCTTGTAATTGTACAAGATAATACAGAGTGGGTAGTCACTGGTGCCTTTATCTTTGGTGCTTTGATTGCAAAATTTACTGATGTAATACAGTTCTATTTTAGAAAACCACAGGGAAAGGGAATACAACATGACTGAAGACTTGGCAAACATAAGCGAGACAAAGTTGGTGCTTGACGGATTAAAAGAAAAGAGAAAACAAATAGATTTAGAAATAAAACAACTTGAAATCCATTACAAAAAAATGCAATAATTACTAATGACTAACTTCAGTTCTGACCAACTAAGATGCAGTCTGGTCCAAGAAAATAAAAAACCCGAATCAATCAACTATGTTCTATCAAGACTTGATGGAACAATAGTTGATGAGATTGATATCGGTCAAGAAGACTGGAAACACAAGTGGCCTAAAGACAAGAAATTATTCACCTGGAGATTCATAGATCATACTCCAGACATGAGATTCAAAGTGCAAAAGGCTGCTTTTCAATCAGCATTTAACTCCATTCAAAAACTAACCAAACTAAAAATAGATTTTCAAAAGAATCCAAACATCAAGACAGACATTACAGTGGAATGGCTTGAAGACATTGCAACATTTGATGACAAACTAGGTGTACTTGCACATGCTTATCTGTACTATCCGCGCAGCAAGAAAAATGGTGTAATGGAGTTTAATGACTCTCCTCAAAGTGGTTGGTATTTTACCCCTCTTGGTTGGCCAGTTGAGGCATATCTTGCAGACCCTGCACATTACACCAGAGGACAAAAAGACAGAGCAGGTAAATTGCTAATGTTAGAATCACAGCCAACTGTCCAGATAGCAATGCATGAACTGGGACACATACTAATTGGAAGACATGATGTAATTAATTCAGAATCTTTGATGTATCCATATGTCAAAAAAGGATACAGTAATGGAAAGCTAAACAGAGATGCATTCTACTGGGATTCAGTTTCATCAATTCCTAGACTGGTTAAGCAGTTTGGCTCATCAAACATCTTCTCACATCACTTAGCAAGGTGGAGGGGAAGGCGTGTAAGAGAGTCAACTTATAGAAGATATCAATAATTTCAGACTGATAATAAAATAGTAAACCATTGGCTATTATTAGTAAGTATCAAAGTAAATGCACGAACTCCATCACCAGGAACGAGACAAGCATGAAAAAAAGGAACACCATACTGTCTCTTCCTTTTTAATAAATATTAATGGTTGACATGTGTTGACATATTTTTTTATTTTAGAAAAAGACTAATGGTATACCATAGAGTCATATTATTGAGTTACATAATAGATATGGGCGGAGACGGTGGTTGTAACATTTAAACAACCTCACCGTTATTAGTTATTTTTTTTTCAATATATGTTAATGGTTGACATATTTTTTTATTTTTAGAAAGAAAAACTAACGGTATACCTTTGACTCATATAAGAAAGAGAGGAAACAAAAACAAGTAGAAGAAGGTAATGAACTACAATTAGCACCACCAGTTATTTCATTATCTCTTTTTTATTATATATTAATGGTTTACCTGTTTTCTCTTGATTCTAGAAATAACAATCATTACTGCAAGACAGCTAGCACCAACTGCAATGTTTGCCCATACTAGCATACGCCATGCATCCTCCTCAAGCAAACGAATTCCAATTAGAGTAATGATTCCCATTACTATGGCAGTTAGTGCTACACCTGTGTATATTTTCATTATCAAACACTCATCACCCAATCAGTTACCACATAAATTTCTAAAACCAGAACTGCAAGCCACACCTTTTTCTCCCAAGCAAATCTAATCATTGATGAAATGTTAAAGAATTAACTGGATAAACTTTGCTTTTTTATGCTAGAGTATTCTAAAAGATTCAGTGGAAAGAGCAAAACATACAATTTTCAACACAGAAAAATTTCAGCAGGACAGAGCAAAGCTAGGAGAATTCATCACCAAAGGAATGAAGACTACTGGTGGGACTGACATTGACTGGGTAATTGAGCATAGGGGAGGCTTTATTGTAATGGAGAATAAGAGTTTTCACAATAATATCATAAGCATCACAGTTGGACAGATGATTACCTTTGAGCAGATGTACAAGAAATTAAATGCGGATGGAAGATGTCACTTTTTAGTTTTTGGATTTGATGAGATTGATTTTAAAGATTCAGATTCTATTATCTGGTATTTTGACATGAAAGACTGGAGTAGCAAAAAGATTTGTCCAGACAGAACAGTATCATTTAGAAGATATCATGTCAACAGAAGTCAAATGATTCCAATTACTCTAAAGGGATACAGAAATCTAATGGAAAAATATTGGAAGGAGTTTGAGAGATAATTTGGATTTATTTCTTTTTTTTCTTTAACTCTTGTTTTACTAAACGCTTGACTTCTTTTTTTACTAGCTCCGAAATATCTTCATTCAAAATTGGCTTTTCTGATTTTCTTTGTTCAACTATTTTCATAGAATTTTCATATCTTTCAACTAGTTTGCCTAGCAATTCCTCAAGTACATCTGTAAGATAGTGCTGGATTAGAAACTTTGCTTCAAACTTGTGTCTCTCAAATCCTTGCATATTTTTGCTCCAGTTAGGCCAGTTTTCTATCCACTGTCTATTGTCAAAATTTTCTGCTTGCAGTGACAACTTTTTCCAAATAGCAAACAGGTCTTCTATAGGAATTGATTCCTTCTTTTTGTAAAATTCAATGTGCGCATCTGCTGTCTTGTTTGTTAGTTTGTAGAGATCCGCATATTCTTCAAAAATTATATCAGCATTTTTATTCATAGCTATTTGAAAAAAATTCCTTTATTATCTGCTGAATGAAAATGCCATTGCATGTGTTTCTTACAGTAACCGCACTTGCATATGTTGCATCTAATTTCTACTGGCTCGTTGCACCCAAATATCCCACATAGTAATCCCTTTCTTGATTCATTACCCCATTTATTGACATCAGAAAAAAAGTTTTTAGGAAAAAATTTCATTCTATGGGCTCTCTCATCTTTTTTATCATATCATCATTTGTTCCCATAGTTGCTCTTGCAAGCGCATTTGCTCCAAAATAATCTTCATAGCAATTAAAGCAGACATTCATTACCTTGTTGTTTATTTTTGTAAAGATTATTCCGATAAATTGTCTGTGACACATCTCGCAGATTGGCGGAGACTCATCAATATTTTTTACCACCTTTTTCATCTTTGCAACAAACTCTGGTCTTATCACCCTGTCATGCTCTTTTTTTGCGTGCTCGTTTAGCTTCTCGATATTTGGAAATATCTCATAGCATGAAGGACACTCAGTACCCACACTTTTATTATTTGCATCAACATAATTTCCAAGCTGTTTTTTTGTCTCTCGTGCAGCAGTTGCATTTTCCAGTAATGATTTTTCCATTCCCTTATGCTCAAGTATTATGTGATGAAATGTATCCTCAAAGTTTACAAAGTTCTTGCCACAAAACATACAGGGAATTGATTCAAGCTGAGAGAGATGATCTTTTTCAAAATGAGTAAGCATCTCTATTTGGTCTGAAAATATGTCACCGCAAATCTTACACTTTTCAGTCACTGAAGATTTTGAAATAGTATTGTAAAAAAAGTGTCATTCGATAGTTATCGAAGCCCGATAAATTGGTTTTATTTTTAGATGAACAACTCTGTAATGATTAACCATCTCTAGATGAAATTCGAATAGTAGATTACATCCAAAACATTTCTCCCACATAATTTTTAACAAAAATTAAAGATTATAAAAACTTCGTGCTTCGATAGATTTTGAATATCATACTAAATATTATTCCACAGCAAACTTGTTATGACAATAAGAGAAGCTAAATGTTTTCTGAATAACATTATTGAATTTAATGCCAAATGTCAAAAAAGTTTTGAAGAAAGTGATATTGCAAAGTCAGATAATTTTAGAGAAGTTTATGCAGGACTAGCAAAAATTTTTGAGGGGAATAAAAAAGATGCCATTGCAGTTTTAATTTTATTAGAATCAAAGAAAATAACTTCTAAAATTAAATTGAGTGCAAATGTCAGGTAAAAATATCAAAAAAGCAATAAAGATTGCAGACTATTTGATTAAAGCTCATATTAAAAATGCCAATGGAATGGAAGAACTTGTAAAGAATTGGACCACAGAAAGTAAGGGATTAGCATTAGAGATAGCCTCCGTCCATAGAGATGTTGCCATCTGTATCGGTACGATTAAGGAATTACTAACAGAAAAGCCAAAGGAGAAAAAACTTGTCAAAGCCCACACCTGAAGCTCTCCTCCAGATTGCTATGCTGAGCTCATTTGAATCAGTAAAGTATCATCAGGGACTAATTGACAAGTGGAATGACCCTCAAGATATTGCGCAACGGGCTGCAGTAGTAATCCTTGAGATACATAAAATGTATGGACGAGTGGTTTTTGCAGTCTTTAAGATGTTGCAAAACAAGTGCAAGCATCCAAAGAAGATGCGAGACTTGTGTGCAGACGGTACCATATATTGTATGGACTGTAATGCAGACCTGACTGAATCAGAGATATTCAGTGTCAAAACCCCTACCCTAATGAAGCAAAAGGTACTGAGCAGGCGAAAGCTGGTAAAAAAATATGCCAAACAAAAAATGAAACAAAACCAGATTGCCAGAAAACTAAACGTCAGCTTATCCACAATAGAAAAGGACATGTTAGTTTTAAGAAATTGACTGACATTCACTGGAAAAATGTAAAGGATAACTTTTGTATTGTATGCAAGATTAGTTTAGATTCTCCAGGCTATTACATATGCAACAAGTGCAACAAGGTTTGCCAAGTTGTTTTTAGTAAAGTATCAACACAAGTCACAGGTGTCAAAAGTATATGTTGCAACTCTGGTGTTGAGAGCCATCAGAAAATAACTTGTGGTGACTATTGCCATGAGAAGTTTGTTCAAAATATGTTACAAGAGTACGGACTGTTCAAAAAAGTAGTTGATCAAACTAGTGGTATAACCTACAAGGTTCCAACTAGAACAATTATTGAAACAGGACTCAGAGCAGAAGAGCTAAAGAATTTTCCTACTTGGGATTAGTTTTTGTTCCCATTACCTTTGAAAACAATCTCAAAGGCATTCAGTAAAGTTTTGCTTTTTATTGCCTTCTCATAATATTTCTGAGGAATTATAAGGATCATCTCACAGGTTGCACTATAGTATTGTAATTGATGACCGTTTTTTTCTCGTGTAACACTTGACAGTATTCCTATCTCTACCATCTTGTTTAGGTGATGATGCAAATTTGGCAGTCTAGGATTGTCATCTTCATCTAGAATCTTGCCAATCTCTTTTGCATGAAGCTCTTTTTCAGCTAACAACTCAAACATCCTTTTGCTCTTGAAAGTTTTGATGACTTGCCCTAATTCTAGCATATATTTATCATCAAATGAGAAAATTTTTAGAATATTTGCATCATCCACAAAGATATCTTCAACAATTAATGAATAAAAATAGGTCACATTCGATACTTATTGAATGTGAATTAGGAGTTATTTCTTTTTCTCTAGTTCTTTTCGTACAGTATCATTGAGCACTCGTGAATAACTAATCGAACATTGTTCTTGCTGAATCAGTTTTGCTTGACGTAGCCTTAGTTTTTTGTCCAAATCATCATCAATACAGACTGTAACTCTCTTGGTCACTTCAATACTTTCCTTAGTGTTTCATTGAGTGTTTTGGAATAGCTGTATGAACTCTGTTCCTGTTGAATCATTTTTGCTTGTTTTATTCTGAGCTTTTTATCCAGATCGTCATCGATCATTATGGTAACTCTTTTACTCATAGAATATGAAATTAAGGAATTGTTATTAAATGTTCATTTGATGCCCATCGAGCCTCCTGCAATTTATTATGAAATTCTCTAAACGTTCTTTCCAATCATGTTCAGACTCCCACACCCGAAAGACCCTGAATTTACCACTCTTGTAATACTGATTTCTGCGAATGTCTCGTTTTGTGTCCATGTCACCCTCTCTATGGTGCCCTTTTTTGGCAAGCTTTGCACCTGCTCTGCGCGCTCCTACTTCTTCTTCATATTCTATTATAATTTTATTGTGCCAGTCAAGTAAATCAGGACAAAATATGATAGGTTTTGTGGACCAGTCATTTGATAGTGGTGGATGGTATGGTTTTGATCCTACAAACTCTATTGCAGTCTCATATGTTCCAGAATCTATCTTAAAGGAGTATAGTAATTCATGTTTTTTTATTATTTCTTTTACGTGATTGTAAACTCTGAAAAGAGAATCAATGTCAACTATACCCACAAAAAGAATCTGTAAATTTCCTTAAAGGTATTATACTTTAAAGATTTTTAATTTCTCATCTTTATAGATTGTATAGTGATGTAATGCAGTATCCAAACATACATGATTTTCTGTTTGCCTAAGTGGTCCTACGGTATGACCAAAAATTTGTTTTAGATTTGGAACATCAATAAACTCTGAATAGTCACACCAAAGAATTCCTGAATGTGCATCTCTACCTCCCCGAAAAGAACTGCAATCATACAATCTATTTTTATTGTGTTTAATCATTTTATCTAAAAATTTACCAATGTGAAGATTTTTGTAATTGTATGCCTTGAAAAATTCTCCACTCAATCCTGCATGAGTACAAAGCCAATCGCCAACCCAACAATAATGATGTAATTTTGTCAAATCTATACCTGTTTGTTTTATTGCAAATAATTTAGATTCTTCATACCCTGAGCATCTATGATTACTATCAAGATAACTAAGATCATGATTCCCTAGCAGATGAATTCTGTTTTCTTTTTCCAGTGACTCTTTGAGCCATACTGCTGTTTGGTTTGCAATTTCCATTGAATCACCAAAATCATCAAAATAGTCTCCAAGAAAAACAATATTGTCAGGGTCTTCTTTTTCAATGATAGTTTCAGCTATACCAAACTTTGTATGAATGTCTGGAATAATTAGAATTTTATCAGCCACTGATTTTTTTTTAAAACATAGTTTTAAAATTTGGATTCGATAACTATTGAATGTTATTTGAGTACAACTAGTGTACACAGTTTATTCATCTGCTTTGCTTTCTCAAGTGTCCAGCATCCAGCAGTTTTTTTATGTTTTTGAGGAGTATTATGGTGATAGCAATAGAATTTTTCTTGGCTGACACCTACTGAAAAACAATATAATTCATCACAGTCATTAGCAATTTTTAAATTTCTTTTTTTATAAAATTCCCAATTCTCTTTTTCTGGTTTGTATTCTTTTTCTTTTGTTGTAAAACCAATTTCTTTCGCAATCTCTAATGCTATAGTATCAACTCCCTTTGCACCACCACTAATAATTATAGTGTCAGTTGGATATTTTTTTAAAACTATAGTAATTTCTTGTCTCATGACTTGTTCTTCGTTTTCTGTGAGATTAGTAGTGGTTCCAACTATTGCTACTTTCATAATTTTTCATATTCTTTCCAGAACTTTTCCTCGTTTCTGACATATTTTACAAATAGAATTGGTGCATTGATTCCAGGTCGCCAAGATACCTGAATCATTTCAGGTTTGCATATTTTTGCACCATAAAGCCAAGGATTGATTGTATATACGATAGGTGCAACTCTAAGCATTTCCCTCATTGCTTTTCCTAGATCCCACTTCCAAGTGTTAACCCAAGGAGTGTCCATGAATCCTGCTGCAAAACTGTTATTCTCAAACGGTAATTTTTTTGTCACATCACATACAAAATCGGGATTAACTTCATGTCTGATGTCAATATTTACATCTGCAAAGTGATCCTCATTACAGCAAGCATGAAGTAATGGCTTTTCAGGAATAGAATATTCTATTTTACCCCCCTTAACCATTGTAGTATCGGCAACTAACCATTTAGTCATGTTATTGTAATTCTCTTTAGAAACTCATTAACATTAAGATACCCATTAAAATTCTTCATTCGTAGTTCTACCTTGTAGGGTTTCATGTCCTTATCAACCCACAATCTAATCAAATCATCTTTGTTTTTTAGAGTAATAAAGACTGGTACTTTTTTTCGTCCTGTGAAAAATCTCATACTAGACTCCCACAGGTAGGACATGTAACTTTTTTATCTTTCTCATGTTCTTCAATAAGGAATTTTGTAGCCCTAGTAACAACTACAGCCCCTTTTGGGTCTGTTCTAACAACTTGGAATTTCAGTCTTCCTCCAAAGTAAGGAACTAGTATATGATCATCGACACTCAGTGGCGAGCCTTCAAAACAGTCAGCGAGATATCTTTCATCAATTGGAGGTATTGCTTCTTCTGCTGTGACAGTTATCAGAATTGCAGTATGAGTTTTTGTTTTTATAATTTTTATCTCATCATTAATGGCTATCTTCATGTTTTCTCGAATTATTGAATCACATCTAGTTATTTTTTTTCCTTCATCACTAGGATATAGTGGTAATGCTTTAGCTACACTCTTTTTGTTACCCTCAATCTCAACAACATCACCTGTAGATATTTTCAGCTTCTCCATTGTATCATAATCAATTCTAATGAATCCACGTCCGACATCTCTGGTGTATGCCTCTCTACATCTTAGCTTGACTGTCATGTTATCACCATCTCTTCTTTAGGTTTTTTAGAAGAAATTCCCCCATAACCAGGATCAATCTTTTGTTTTGGACTCAGTGTACTATCATGATGACATTCCTTGTTACATACGGGACAAAATTTTCTATCCAAGAGAAGGCATTGACATATGTGATTTCTCATGTATTCTTCAGCTAATGGAGTACATTCTCCTGTTCCATTACAATAAGGACATATTCTAGAATCAAAAAATTTTCCGCTTCCTTTACAGATTACACAATTATCAGTCATTTTACCACCAACCTCGATGCCTTTACAAAGTTGGTCTTTTCTTTGAGATTCTTGTTTTGATATCTTTTAACACAAACAATACAAAGCCATCTAACTTCTTTCTCAGTTATTTGGTATTTCTTGGCATCCTTTCTTTCACACTGCGAGCACTTGTGGTTTGGTGTTCTGTGTTGTGTTGGTAGTGTAATCTTTTTTCCAGTTGCAATACCACCATGACTCCCTCTTCTTGGAGATACTACTTTGTTCTTTTTTGATTCATTATAATAATCAGAATAACTAAAGAGACTCATTTGCTATGAACCCTCCAATATTTTTTTAAAATTTTGATTGCCTTGTCTTTGTTCATTTCTTTGGGATAGATAAAAGCCATATCTCCAAAAGGAATTACAGCAACGTTTTTGAAAAATTCTAAATTGCTCATTCTGTCAATCCAGTTAATGACATCAATGGGTCTATCAAAAACCTCCAAGTCATTTTCTGTCATTTTTTTAACTCCTTACCGCAATGATCACAGAAACTCCGTCTAGCCCACCTGTAGGTTTTTGTAAGTGCCCTCAATCCCAAAATCATACCAAATCCAAAAAAGAACCACCACAATTCTACTTCAACAGGATACAAGTCATATCCGAGTTGTTTTGTAACAATTAGAAAATTCTGAAAGACAAAAAAGTATAAAATTGTATAATACAGACCAATTGAACCAAATCCAGTTATAGCACCAAATCCTAATGCTTCTCCCCTATTCATTTCAGTTTGTCTCCGTATAAATTTGACAGCTTTCACCGCAATACTCTTCATTTACAGTAAAATCTTCAAAGGTAGACTGTTCTTCAGTTTCAGTTGCAGAAGATCCATGAATTCCCCATTTAGGATGTTTTTTTGCTTCTTTTGTGCCAAAAATCTGTAGTTGTTTTTCAAGCCATTTTATAGTTTGAAAGCTAAGTTGATCAAATTTTTCAAGCATCTTTAGTTCCCAAGGTTCAGTAAAAGAACCACACAAACATTCTCCAGATTTATTTAGCCATTCATATACAGGAGATTTTTTTAGATTGTTCTCAATAAAGTAATCCCATAATTGTACTCCATTTTTGTAAAGAAATGGTTTTATGAATAATTCATATCTGCCATTTCTATCAACTGGTTTTTTTGTATACAATCTTCTTTTATTTCTAATATCTGACTCTTTTTTTCTCACACCAGAAATGAAGGCTGCTTTTTCACCTTTGTTTACTTTTTCTCGTAGAAAGTAATACCATGAATGATATTTGATATAACCCATAACTAATCTGTGATTTCCTTGCCTTGCAAATCCATGTTTCATAATTATATTGTAATACCTTTCTTTTTCTGAAGGCCAAGTCAGATGTAATTTCCATCCCATCTCTTTACAATAACTAATAACAAATTTTCTTGTTTCTTGAGAAGCCAATCCTGTATTCGTAAAAACACAACCTGCAAATTGTTTAGGATAGTTTGTAGAGATAAAGTGGGCAATACAAACAGAGTCCTTACCACCTGAAAACAAAACATAAAGTTTGTTTAAATCATATTTTGATATTGCATCATCCATTATTTCAAGGGGAGTTTTTGGCTCTTCCCAAACTAAGCTCATTTCAGTTTTCCCCTTCTCAATGAATCAAGAACTTTCTCTTCCATCATGTGATCATAGTTTGTTAGATTTGTGATCTTTGCTTTTACAGTCTCAAAGACTTCATCAAATCCTATTTTTTCTTCATCATCAACAACAAAATAATCTTCTTTTGTAACTTCTTCTACACTATATGGATCATTATCTTTTCCAATATACTCATCATCAGTATACTCTTCTTCAGACATACATACACCTACTAAAGATAATGATGATGATGATGTTGCTACGATTGTTTAGCTGAGAAATCCTGTGTAATATCTGTGACAAAAGGTAATAGAAATGGGTAAGGAATTGAGAGGAAAGTAATGTGGTTGGTGCAACAACATCATCATCTTTTTCTTTTGTCTGATTTGTAAGGTAAAACATTACCAAAGACCTCCTGGAACAATCTTCTCATCTGGAAATTGCTTTACGATATTGGTAAGATCAATGGTATTGAAATGTCGATTAGAGTTTGATAGCTCTATAATCCATTTTAGGTATTTGTCTCTGGTGCGCTTGTCTCTTGAGCTAAGAGTTTTTTTGATTGCAGCACTAACTCGTAATGGAGGAACTATAGGAAAGCTAGAAATCTTTTGGAGCTCAAAAAGAATATGACCTAATTTTTTGACCATATCTGCCCTTGGTGGTTTGTCATTGTACAGCAAGTATTCTAGTTGATGGATTTTTCGATACTTTTGGACTTGTCTTAATCCTAACATAAAGATAATTGTAAATTTGTCTAGCTTTTGTTCTACTGTGTATGAATCATATTCTTCTGGATATCTTTTCTGTAGATATTCCTCAAATTCCTTGAATAGTAAACTCTCTGAAATATTCATGGTTTCTCTTCTCCCTTTTTCTTCAAGTCATAATATTCAGTGAGACTTTCATTGAGCTCCTTTTCATGAAACTCCTCACTCATCGGTCTTGTGCATTTTTTACAAAACAAAACAATCTCCAAGTCATCACCATGTACGGGACACTTTGTCATACTGTACACTCCCTCATCATCACTTTGCCTATCATCTCAATTACTGGAATTGTTATTGCATTTCCAATCAGATTGTACCGTCTGGTATCAGCTGTTATTGAATCAGTGTATCCATCTGGAAATCCCTGTAATCGCTCACATTCTGTTGGTGTAAGGATTCGGGCATTCCCGTTTTGAACTACCATAAATTCTGTACTTGGATTAGTTGTAATGGTTGGAGTTGCGTTACGAAGTCTCAAGCGGTTAGTCTTGCGAGATTCTAGAAAACCTGTGTTCAAGAACCAATATTCTCCTTTAGATATGGACTGTTTGTTCTTTTTCTGTTGCCTCGGTTTACTCCTTTCTTCTTCAGGATAGAGCGATTCGGATCTTGTTCTTCTTTGAGCTGTTTGTGGATTTGTTTGAGAAAAGTATGGGAGAGGAAATATCGCTGGCGTACTCTCTTTTGTAAGACTTGCGATAATGTAGATCCTTCTTCTATTTTGTGGGATGAAATGTTGGCTGTCAATAACTTGCCATTGTGAATTATACCCATTTTTCCAAAGGGCTTGTAGTATTTTCCAGAACGTGCTGCCGTTGTCATGGTTGAGTAGTGTTGCGGTATTCTCAAAGAGCACGTACTTAGGGCGTTTGAGTTTGATAATTCCAATAAGGTATTGAAATATGTCACTTCGGCAGTCCTGGAATCCTTTGCATTTGCCAGAAGTGCTAAAAGGTTGACAAGGAAATCCTGCGGTGAGGAGATCAAAGTCTGGCATATTTTTGATATCCAAAAGTTTGATGTCGTTATCGAGTATGTGCTCAAAATTGGATTCGTAGACATGTCTTGCATACTTTTCAATCTCACAAGCTCCGACACACTGATGTCCTGCATTTTGGAGTGCAAGTGTAAAACCCCCGATCCCTGCACATGCATCGTAGAATTTAATTTGGAACACCACTCATTTTCTTTCCTTCCATATCTTTGCCATCAGAAGCACTATCTCATCATGGCACAAAGAGAATCGCTCTTGAATCAATTCTAAAATTTTATCATTTCTAATACAACGCGTTAACAGATTACAATATTCCTCATATGAAAAATTATTTTCAATTCCTATTCTTAGTAATGGTCTTTGAATACCAGCATTGAAAATTCTACTGCTCATCGTTTTTTGATATACATCATGAGTTGCACGAGCAATTCTGTACATTTGAGCAATGTCATCTGATGTGAGTCCCTCAAGTGTTTCCTCCAGATCATATTCTCTAACAGGTTTGGTATTGTGAGTTTTTGCATACTTGTGGGAGTTTAGTAAATTATAGTATCGAAGTATGGTCTGCTGAGTAGTATGTGTGCAAAAACTTCTAAGCTCATCAAAGTAAGGATATGTCCCGTCATCAAGTGTCTTTAGATGGTCTGATGTAGTGAGCTTTTTACCTGAATTGATTTTTCGAAAAACTTCCCGTGATTCTACATCCCTGAAATACTGCATGATAATTGTATAGTTACGAATTCCATACTGCTTGTGCAAAATCCAGAGTGCTTTTAGGCGATGCTGTCCATCAATTACCTCATACTTTCCTTTTGGCTTTTTTACACACCTAATTGTATTATCAAAAAATTTATTGTTAATTATGGATTCAACAATACGGTATACGTGGGCATTTGAAACCTTTCTCTGAAACGGTGCTACCTCAAACATTATGGGTATCTTTGCAAGTGAGAAATCTTTTAGTGTATACCAGCTACAGTTGGGACTCTTCACTTTTTTTGTCTCAAAGGATTCTTGGACTTGGTGAGCCGTCTTTTGGTCGTAATTTGGAAATACAGCTGGAGCACTCATGCTTTTTTCTTTCTCCTTTTTGGTTGTTCTGCCATCATTCCCAAAATCTCAATTACTTCAGGCATCGACTCGCAGAATCCCACATGTTTGCAGTCATCTGAATTACAAAACAGACAAGCTAGTTTGTTCTGATCAAACTGGACTTCAACTATTCTGTTTTTTATTATATCATTTAGAATTACACGTTGGTCATCAACTGAAATTTTTTCAATCTTTGGCATAAACTTTGAGAATGTCTCATCTTTTCTCATCATCTCCTCAAGACAGTGAGTTACATATCCTGAAAAGCTGTTGACTCCCTTTAATGCAAGCTTTTGTTTCTGATCAAAGAATATCTGATAAAACTTGTCATAAATAATCTCATTTACTGTAATTGATTTGAATCCAGCCTTTGGCAAATTAGTTCTCCATAGGTTTGTTTCTTCCACACTTTCTGAAATGTAGAGTAAATCTCAAAGCTGGGACAAGTTTCTTACATACAGAACATTCTGTTACTTGAGGAATTCCATTTTCATCACACTCTCTAATGAAAAATTCATATTTCATCTTGTCATCCTCACTGCCCTGATGAGTCGGTTGAAATTCTTTTTCCACATTTTCAACCGCGTTATTGCTTGGTGGTGCGGATTACACACATACAGAAATCTCTTTGGCTCTTCTCTGATTAGCGGTTCAAGCTTTTGATAATATTGTAAAGTACCTGCAAGACTTTTTGGAAAATTTTTTCTAACTACATCATTAATGATATACCATAAATGATGAAACGTGAATCCTCTTTTGGATTTTTTTGTTTGACATACATAGCATCGGGACTTGAATCTTGGGAGTCTGGCAAGAGATGACTTTATCTGTAGTATCTGCTGTTGAGTATTACTCATTGATTGGCTCCTCAACTTTGACTGATGACAAAATTCGTTTAGCATTCTCAAAGTGCTCAGTATTTACCTCACATCCAATAAACTGGCGATTCTGCTTTACAGCTGAAACCCCGAAAGTTGCTTGCCCCATAAATGGGTCATAGACAATCTCATTTGGAATAGTCATGTATTTTATGTAATAATCAGACTCTACGGTACTTTTTGCCCACTCGTGAATGTCATTTCCCTGAAACTCTGACTGTACTACATCTCGTACAAATTCACCTTCATACTTTCCTTTTACAAACCACAGCATTGGCATATATCCAACCAATACCTTTCTGCCAAAGATTGCAGATGTAGGACCACCATGAAGAATTGCCATTGGCCACTGGAACTTTAATCCATGTGACTCCATAGTTTGTATTACTGTACTAATTGCAAAGTGTCCGACATAGCATAATAATGACCCACCTTCCCGAAGTACCCTTGAGGCGTGAACTGCAAGTGCATCATACAAGTACAAGTCCTTTTCGTGATAAGGAGGATCAGTGATAATTAATGAAACAGAATTTCCCTCAACAAAAATTTTCTGAAACTCTGCGTTGTGTAAAGTAACTTTTTCTGGAAGATTTACCTGAAGTTCTTTTATCTTTTCTTGTCGCTTTTCTTTTTTTTCTGCCTTTACAATATTTTTGTATTCCTTTGTGATTGAAGTGTTTGGGTCATTTGCCCTTAGCTTATTTTTTATCTCTTCGGGAGCTGATTCTATTACTTTTTTGCCTCGCTGAAATGTTGCAGGAGATACGCCAATTTGTTTTGCAGTCTCTTGCCGTGCATGGAAGGGTTGATCATCTGAGCTAACCTTTGTCTTGCCACCCTCACTCATCTTTTGTTTTGCAATCTGTTCATTAATCTCATGTAATTGAATTCCAAGCTCTATCTTTTGAAAGTCATTGAGCTGTCTTCTCTTTAGATTAGACTCAATAACAAATTTTTTCTCTAGTAGTTTGTTTTCAAAGGCTCTTTCTGCATGTTTTATTTGGATTTCAAGCTCTTTGCAAATTTTATATCTGTGATGCCCGTCTAGAATTACTCCTTGCGGATTTACAATAATTGGAATCCATAATCCACTCTCATCAATTGATTCTCGAAGTGCATTGTATTGTTCATCAGAAATTTTTGGAACGAGTGCTTCATATTCAGGATTAATTGTTATGTTCATTTTTTTTTCAACTGCTCATCTACTGTATATCGGAAAATTGCCTGAACCATCTCATCCATTCTTTGGAGTTTGAGATTGGTGTCCTCAATTGCATTTAGGATAGCTAAATTGCTAGATGATGTTGATGAAGGTGGTGTTGTACCTGGAGTAGTTGTAGCCTCACTTGGAATTCTAGTCTGTGCGGTTTCCTCCTCATCAGGCACATTACATGAGAAATTCTTACCATCAGTAGTCTTGTAGTGGGCTGTCCCGTTGTAGTTCTGCCATTGTAATGATGGTGCAAAGTTTCCTCCATAGTCTTTTAGTCTGCAAATCAAATTACCACTACATTGGCTACAAGTCATTGTAGCTCCTTCTTTTTTTAGTACGATTTTGACCACTCCCTAAATGCTTCTTCTTTAAGTTGTTTAGCTCGATTCACATTCTCATTTGCCTTGTACTGCGGATTTTTCTCAACAAGTTTTCTCTTGCAACGAGAGATTGTTTCATGCGATGTCAGTATGCGAGGATCATAAGCTTCTGTTGCAAATCCCTCCCAAGTTCTCCAGTAGCAAAACAGAAACTCATTTTCAGTATAGTTTCTTGATTCTACAATGTTTACTAGAATCCATTGTGTTCTTGACTGAACATCAGTAATTAGAGACTGACTCATCATCGTATATTCTCCAAAAGTAAAACGCGTTTCTTCAAATTTTTTATTACATCATGCTTTTCAGATAGTGGCATCTTTTTTGTCATGCTCTTAAATTTTGAAGGATTTGCTACAAGTAACTCGTTGAATGCACCCTTTGACATTATTTGTCATCCTCCATATGCTCGCCACATACTGGGCAGTTGGGAGCTCTGTATGTTAGTGGAATTATTGTATCGCATTCAGAACATCGATTCAATTTTTTTCCTCCCATAATCAAAAAGGTATAGGGGCTGCTCGCCACCACATACCACGAGCTTAGGAATCAGTTTTCATGCCTCCTATCTCTGTTTCCAAAAAGTCATCAAATTCGCTGGGACGTAAGAGGGCAACTTTGTATCTTGCGACTTCCTCTTTGGTAGGTAGATGCTTTTTGAGATTGATTAGTGCAAGTCTAATCAAAATTGTATTGTCGGTTAAATCCAACTTGTTTTCTGTTTTGAAACGCACAAACACATTTGTCGCTAACAGATCATCAATTAGCGCAAAGGTGTCATTTGTTACGTTAGCAGCGAATACTACCACTTGTGTTTTTCTCCATTGATTGTTTACCAAATTAACTTATCTTCAAAGGACATTTAACATTACATTCGATAGGTATCGAAGGTGTGTTACACAACTTGAAAAAAAATTACAAATAACCGAAGTTGAATCAATCTTAAAGATTTAATACTATTTGTTTGTGTATATTAAATGTCAGGACCGCCAGTAAACACTCTGTTGATGTTTACCAAAATTTTTGGCTAGGTTTTATTGGCGTACTGGCAACTGTAATATTTTATTAGATCGCTTACAGTTATGAATCAAGCTTCGATGGCTATCGAACGTCCTTTTTAGGTAATGAACTTAAATTCTAAGAGAACAGATTGGTATCTGTCTCATCATTTTAAGTAGCTTTGGCATCTTTACTTGATGTGTCTTCTTTGTCTTTTTTCATTTCTGACATCTCTTCTTGCAAGTCATGTATCTTTTCACCAAACATCTCAAGCTTTGTATTGAACTGCGTTTCCTGATTGGAGATTATCTTGTCTTTTTTGGCAATCTCCATTCTTTGTTTTTCTTTGGGGTTTATTGTAAGCTCAGGAATTGCCTTTACAAATTCAGCAAAGCATTGCTGTCTTGTTGGGGTAAGGTATGTCCCATCAAGCCCCTTTAGATGTTGCATGAGTTTTTCTGCAATATTGGAGTTTATCTCATTGTCAATTTTCAAAATGGTATTGAACCTCTTTCTGTATCCATGATCTATCATGGTATCGTATCGGTTTCGCTTTTTTATCCTCTGGATATTAGCTCTTTTCACTAGGGACTCCATAAGATGTCTAAATGCGTTTCCTGAGAACTGGTAAAAGTTTTTGTCCGTACCTTTTAGTGATGAGTGAGTATCAGATCCTAAATATATCGGAGTGTCTGATACAAATCCCTCACCACTATCTTTTCGCTGTTGGTGGTACAAGTCAAGAATATACGCAGCTTCTGGAATCAGAAATACAAAGAAAGAGTAATCCTCTGAATCAACTTCCTCATTTAGAATTCTTTGGTCTTTTTCCTCTACTGTCTCATCTGCTTCTGCATATACCAGAATTGCATAGCAGTGATAGTCATATGGATAGTCAGGTGCATCTTTTAATCCTATGAGATCCTTTCCATCCATCTTTATCATATGCTTCATTAGTAATGGGTCGTTATGTACTCCAACTCTGCCTCCTGTGGAGGCTTGGAACATGATAACTGATTCTTTTTTGAGGTTGTCACATTTTTTTAGCATTGCTTCAATCTGTGTGGTAAGCCAAGGTTTGAAGCCTGATTTTTTCTCCTTCTTTGGATACTTGTACATAATTGGCTTCCATTTTACAGCGTGTTCCCGATAGTTTGCATCCAAGAGGATTCTGTATGCAACAAAGTATTTTGGAATCGTATTAGGTGAGATTAGATTTTGTTTCACTCTTTCTTTTTCAGCATCAAGGAATCTCTCCAACATATGCTGTAATTCATCATCAGGTAGCTCTAGGAATTTACTGCAAGCTTTGTTAAATGACTCTTCTTGCAGTTTCTTATTATCGATTTGTACCACTTGTGAAACTAAATCATACCAGAAATAATCTTTCTCTGAGTCTTTACTGCAAAACTGAAATAATTTTTTAAAATAACTTTTGTAAGTACCTTTTGTAGTGTCTGCTACATTCATGTCATCTATCAATGTCCATTGTCTTTTTTCTAATGCCATATTGTGACTAGAAACTAGTCATAGATAAAACTATGCATTGAATTTTGGGCATTGGTACACGACTAGCTCCAAATTTGAGCCTGATTTAGGCTGATTTGGAAATTTGCACGATGATCATAACATATGCGATCAAGCTAGTATCACACACACACTCTATCCTTAGTACATCACTTTTGGTAACGCACCGCATCTATGGTGTAACATTTGATTCCTCACTTATATTTTTCTAAAAGAGTTGTTGAGGTTTTCTCAAACTTTTGAAATAAAAAGTTGATGCCCCTTTTCATCAGAAGGGTAAACATCAGATGAGAACTAGAGAGCATCAACACACGCAAAATAATCTGTCTATGTAATAATCATTTGGGAAATTATTGGTAAACATCACACAATTAACAATATATGCTGTATACCATAGATAGATAACTGAGTTAGTTATCATCCATGTGTACTGGCATGAAGTGATCAAATGCACATGCTATCTCTTATTTTTCAACTAAAAATATATCAATGGTATACCAATGGTAGTAATTACTCTTCAATATTTAGAAATTGAATGGACCATTTCATTAAAAAAGGAAGACATACAAAAATCGACCTTGAATTAAAATCAATTATTGCCGAATCCATACAAGAGTTAGATAAAATCACAGTAAACATATCTGAGATATTGAACAAGGTAACATCTTCTTCAAACTTGACTAAAACAGAAAGAGATGACATTGCAATATATGCTGGAGAAATGCTTCATGAGAATTTAACAGATTTTAGATCTATTATTGTAAAGATTCGTAATTACTTAACGAAGAGAATTAATATGGATAATGAGGAGTGGTCTGAGAATTCTATCAAAATTTTTCTCAATCGCGTTAAATTATCTCATATAGAATTCAAATGTGAATTATCCCACCAACTACTTTGCTCATACAATTTTCAATTGAAAAGTAGTCAAACAGCAAATTCGCTTGAGGAATATACTAGAGGTACCATAAATAAATTCAATGCCATCTTTAATGTTGGAGGCATCGATGATGATGGTAAAGTTGAGCCTCATCAAGTTTAACTAGAAATCAAAAAAATGATGCTCCAATGTTAGAGTGGGATTATTCTTGAGTTTATCCATATTGATGAAACCTTTAACTCCATTATATGATTACAGTAGTAAACATGGATAATCTCTCCTATTATTCATCAAATTATTCAGTGACAGTTTTGCAGATCTGCCAACTGTAAATTCTGTAGCTAAAGCCAAAAGCCACAGCAGCAAAAGCAAATAGTTTACAATAAAATGATATTTAAAATTTTTAGATAATTTTAGGTATCATAAATGGTATACCATTAGTTATAATTCATCTAAAGACACTCTAATTTGATATGAAACATCATCTTAATACATTAAGTATTGTAGCAATATTCTGCCTTTTGTTTTTTCCAACAGCTCTGATAATATTTGCCACCCCTTTTATAACATCAGAAAATAATATAACTGCAACATTTATTCTATTGCCACCTGAACCAAAATGTCAGTTAAAAGTAATACCAACAGATATCGACTTTGGTAGTATTGCTCGTGGTGAGAGGGCAGAGCAGACAATGAGACTAGTCAATGTAGGCAATCAAGATATTGATGGATTGTCTATTGCTGGATATGACTGGATTAATCCTGACGGAGAAGCACAATATCATTCTATTATCACATCAATTGATGGTGATTTCCCAGGATTAGAGATAACTAGAACTGCACGTTCAATACCTGTGCATTCATATCCTTTGGAAGCACCATCTGATGGTCAGACAGAAGGAGAATCCATAGATGTAATATTTACAATAGACCCAAAGCTGAGGGATGCCATAGGTAATGAAACTACTGGAAATGAGATTATTTTAAATAATGATTATGCTGGAAGATTAGATCAATCCATAAGAATTATTGCATATTGCTAGTTTCTAAAATTAAAGATGGTACTGATATTGCGGAAAAAATTTGTTAAGTATATTGAGTGGGGACTCACAAACATCAGTATCATCTAAAAATAGTTAGAAAGGACAAATATTAAAGATTTACCAAAGATTAGGATGTAGGTATGGCATCAATATCCATATAGTATTTGCCAGAATCATTCCAGTCTGACCATCCATCTGCTTGTGACCATGATTTGTGAACTAGTACACTATTAGTATCAATTCCAAAGATGTATAGTTTCCCATCTTCGTCTAGTATAACTTTTTCAAGTGTGGATAACTTTCCTCCAAGATTATTCCAAGCAGACCATTGGTTATCTGCCCCAAATGCTTTTTGGTATACTACATTACCACCACCAATTACAAATACATGTGGTCGTCCATCTGAAAAGTTTACAACTTCAATATCTCTCATCCATCCTCCATGTTTTTGCCAACTCTTCCATTTAAAACTCGTATGCTCTTTTTCATACAGTGCATTGTCACTGCCAATTACAAATAGGTGTAATCGTCCATCATAATCTACAACTTCAATATCTGATGCCCATCCACCAAAACTAGTCCACTTTGACCACTTTTCACTGTTTGGGGCAGTCTGCCAAAGATAGTACACTGCATTATCACTACCAATTCCATATACGTGTAGTCTGCCTTGATATTTGTGAACTTCAATATCAGATATTACTCCACCAAAACTAGTCCACTTTGACCAATTTTCACTGTTTGGGGCAATCTGTGTAGTATGATATAGGGCACCATCATCAGAACCAACTGCAAATACTTCTAGTCTACTATCTTGGTTTTGCCCAACTACAATCTCAGTAACTTTGCCACCTATGCTAGTCCACTTTGACCATACATTATCATCTGCTACAGTCTGTGAAGTATGGTACACTTCATTATTATGCTGTGCAATTGCAAATACTTCTAGTCTACCATCTGCGTTTTTAACAACTTCAATATCAAATCCTGTATCACCTAAGACATTTACAAGTGGTGTAGTTACAACAGTTGGTGTAGTTACAACAGTTGGTTCTAACACTGGAGGAGCTGGTATGACTATGGCATCAGAGTTAGTAGTGACAGTAGTGATATCAGAGTCATCATATTCAAAGAAATCTATCTTACCTTTTAGGTGATCAAAATAAGGAGAACCTACTACTAAAACGTTATCGCTACCGTTATGTGTTGATGCAACAGAGTAACCAAAACCACCACCTTCATTTGGATTGTTTATTGTAAGTAGTAGTTTTCCTGTTTTACCATCAAATGCATAAACAGAACCTGCTTCATGAGCTTCAGTGCTATCATAGGGTGCACCTACAATCAAGTCACCATTAAAAGTACCTGCAACAGACAAGCCAAACATATCACCAGGCCAGCCATATGCATCAACAGATGAGACATCATTTGGGTTTGGATTGTATATTGTTAGTAATGGTGTATTGGTTGTTCCACGAAGTGTTCCATCAAATACATAAACAGACCCAGTGTCATCGTCAGGTGCACCTACTACTATGTGATTAGAGATACTTGTAATAGAATGACCAAAACCATCATCAACTTCAGGTGTTGGATTGTTTATTGTTAGTAATAGTTCTCCTGACTCATCAAATAGATATACAGAATCAGTTCCTTCTGTACCTATTATCAGCAAACCACCAATAGTTGAGGCAACAGAGTAACCAAACCGAGCATTTTCAGAAGGAAATGGGTTATTTATTTCAGATAATAAATCCCCGTTATTTTTGAATACATAAACAGAACCTGCATTACTAGCTCCAGTATCCTCATCAGGTGCACCTACGATCAGTATTCCGTCAGGGGTTGATGCAACAGACCAACCAAAATGATCATACTCAGCAAAACCTTGATTTGTATTTGCTTTTGCTATTTCAATTGCTGTATTGATTCCAAAAGAGAATATAGAATCAGAATCAAGTAAATTTGGGTTGTTTATTGTTAATAATAAATTTCCATTAATTCTATCAAATAAATATACAGAACCTGCACCTTCCATATCTCCAGGTGTACCTACTAGTATGTTGTTAAGAGAAGATGCAACAGAGTAACCAAAAAGATCACTTTCAGATGGTTCTGGATTGTTTAATAATTTATCTCCATTAATTCCATTATATAGAATTACAGAGCCTGCATCTATAACACCACCAGCAACATCATCAGTACGAGGAGCACCTACAATCAAGCCACCATTAGAATTTTCAGCAACAGACCAACCAATCTGAGGAAATTCAGAAATACCTGCATCTACCAAATTCGTTGATGAAAATACGACAGTTAACAAAACTACTGCAACTGATAAAATTAAATATTTTCGCACATTCAATATACATTGAATGTATATTTAAGATTTTAGGCTTTATATATAAATACTAAAAGGATGAGTCAGATGAAAACAGAACAAACGATGAAACCTTTGTTACTGAGCTGACTCATCTAAATTAAGAATGCAAGAATTACTAATAAAGTATTCTGCCAAATTTTCTCTAGTAAATTAACATATGGTCAACCAATAGATCAATAATCAATTATTTTTCTAAAAGAGGAGATGCCAACAATAAGTGCCAAATGTACAAAAAACACAAAGTTGTTGATAGAAAGAATCCTGAAAACACATCCGTTTTTTATGAATCTGCAAAAAGAGGGAGTTTATGCCAACCCTTCTTGGCTTTGCAAATTTTCAATTGGATTGTTGTTACAAAACATCAAGATAATTGAAAACGATTCCAAGATGACTGAATTTGCCTATTCAAGCCATTATGTAGATTCTTTTGATAACAATCTATCAGAGTTTATCAGTGAGGAGTGTCAATAATCACACTCTTAAATTTTTTTTAAAATAAAAATTTGTATGCATTACTGCATACAAATCGGGTAACAATCTTTAGTCATTAGTCTACCATTAGTTAAAATGGTCTTTACCTTTAATGACGATGACATGAACAGATATTGTCAAACTCATACAATGACAAACATTCTTCAGAGATATGTATCAAAGGTATACCATTGGTAGATATTCTAAAAGTACAATCCAAATACAATGGCAAGCATAGCAAATGAATTACAGAATCTTCCATTAGAGTATGTAATAGCAGCTCCGATGCAGGGAGTAATCAAGGCATCTGAATTGGCTGCAAACACTACATTGGAGTTCATTGAAAAAATTGGATTCAACGATGAAGACGGAGTAAAATCTGTCAAACTCGTAGAGTTTTTACAAAGACAAAACGACAGTGAATCCTCACTATCAGTTCCATTGCTTTCGATGGTACCAGTTCCTTATATCAGAATAAAGGACATGAAGATTAACTTTGACTTTCAGATTAAAACCACCGAGGTTGTAAAGGATACAAGAAGCAGTAATAAAACCATCAAAGGGAAGGCAGGGTGGAGTTGGGGAGCACTTTCCATATCAGCAAAGGGGAACTATAGATCTGCTAATGAAAAGACAACACAAACTGACAAAAGTGCCAATCTAAAAGTAGAAGTAAATGTAGTGCAAGATGAAATACCAGGAGGTCTGCAAAAACTCTTAAACATACTGGAAAATTCCATTGTGCCAATAAATAATTCAGGCAATCAAACAATCAAGTCTAAAAAACAAGTAGACTTGGATTAGACTTGACTTTTCCTTTTTTTAAACAAAAAAAAATCACACTCAGTCAGATAATTGGCGGTCTGACACGTTCTATACTAAAAGCCCAAGAGGCTGCAACTCTGCATATGCTAGACACTATAAACGAACTTTCAGAAGAAGAAGGAAACGCCTTAAAACCAAAATACATTTTATTTAAAGATCAAGAAAAATACTACAATTTGCCATTGTTGAGCATAATTCCCTTATCGCATATGAGCATCAATGAGGCTGATCTTGAGTTTGATGCAAAGATACTCGATGTTGTTTCAGATAAGACTTATTCTGATGAGGAAAGTCTCAAAAAGTACAATGTAGAATATGATCCAATAAAGATACACATATCATACAATGACGACAAATCAAACCTTCATGTAAAGATAAAACTAAAAAACAATCCACTTCCGCAGAAACTAAGGGACTATCTCAACTCACTGGAACATACAGAAAAACAAGATGAACAAATATGCCATTCGGAGAGTTTGGACTAGTTGAAGTATCATCAGATTTCATCGGTCTGGCGTGTCTGATTTCAGTTCTTGTAATATTTTCAATACTGGCATTTTTGAGAATCATAAGCAAAAAGCCACTAATGGAGTTAGTCCTTGACTCTAAGGGATTTCCCACCCTTGCAAAGTTTCAGTTTGTATTATGGACCATAGTTATTGCTTTTAGCTACTTTGCAATTAAGATTATCGTAATAATTGGAACTGACTATTCTGATCTGCAAGGATATCACATTAATGATATTCCTCAAAACTTGCTTGTAATGATGGGGATTAGTGTTGCAGTATCTGTGATTAGTAAAGATAAGAATGCAAAGAACAAGGACAAGTCCTTTAGAAGTATGTTTTATAATTTACAGGGAAATCTGGACTTGGCGCAGTTTCAGATGTTTTTGTGGACTGTAATTGGAATCTCAATTTACCTGCATACCTTATTTGATGAGATAATAACAGTATCCTCCATTCATGACTTGTTTTTGCCTGATGTTACTCCAACTTTGTTGATTCTAATGGGATTGAGTCAAGGTGCGTATTTGGGTTCAAAATATACTGAAGACAAAAAGTAAATTGTATAAAAAAAGTAATTAAGATTTATTCTACATTAAAAGTCAAAAGTTGATGCGTCCAAAAGTCAAATCGGTCAGATCCTCTAAGTTCTTCAAGACCTGCCTCAATGTGCTCTACTCTATATTCTCCAGATTTCCAGTCAGCAGGTATCGTGAAATTATAACTGTGTGTTAATACTCCAGATGGCGAATAATTACTAGAAGCTGAGCCATCAGTTAGAACATAATTCCCATCAATGGATACACAAAAGAATTCCCCTCCACCAAATTTTGCAATTACACCATCATTAGTAGAAGTAAAATCAACTGTATCACCAGCAGTAAAGCTAGTATCATTTAGCGAAGCTATTTCATTGCTGTATGTATCAATACGATATGAACCGTCACCGTCTTGATGCTTTGGCAAATCTAGAAGACTTGCAGTACACTCATTCATCTCAGTATACTCTAAAGTATACACTAGTGGTTCAATATCATCTATTTCAAAGTATTCAGTTATTACCAAAGGACTTCGGTTTGGATCATCGCAAACATCGCGTGAAAGGATAGTGGTTACAGTTTTTTCAGTATCATGTACATAATCTGTTGTTCTTGGGAAAGTATCAAAGGATATATCATTACACTCTAAACCTCTCTTCGTCTCTAAACTAGTATAAATAACTGAAGCCTCATTTAATGGGATGACAGAATCATTTGTATCTGTCTCATAAAAAGACATGAAAACATAATATTCCGAATAATTAGACGAAACACCAAATTCAGCTACATTAACAGTAATATCTCCTTCACATGGAATTACAGTTTTTTCATGTTCTTGATGTACAATTGCAGCAAATCCTGTCATACCACCTTGTTGGATTATTGTTTTGTCATCTCCAAAGTAAAGATATGTAGTCATTCCATTGTCAGATGCTATGTAAATCTCTGTTTTTGAAAAGCAGATATTTCTATCTGGATTCTCACCAAAATTCCAGTTGATTAGTATGTCGTTAGTTGTATTGTTAAGGTTAATATCTAATTCATACATTTTTTCAGCATCCTGTACTGTTATGGTCTGATTTGCAGTAACAGAATTATCATTTTCATCAGTTACAGTCCAAGTTATTATGGTATCACCAACTAGGAATGTGTCTGGTGCGTTATTACTAATGACATCAGTTGAAAGTGCAGTTCCATAATCACTTTGAGTTAGTGGTGTATGGAAAGCAGTAACATCAAAGAACTGGTCACTTGGAATAAAAGTAAATGTTGGTAATGCAGTGTCTTGTACAGTTACAATTTCAGTGATAGATGCAGTGTTTGTAGAAGCATCAGTTACAGTAAAAGTTACAGGATATTCTCCCTCAGTGTTTACATCAACTATTCCAGTTATTGACTGGGTAGTTAACTGTATATCTAGAATATTTTGAATGATTCCTTGGGTGTAAGTATTTCCTAATTCAATATTGGTGGTATAGTCAGCAGTATTTCCTGAGACATCAAAGGTTGGTGCTGTGGTGTCTTGTACAGTAATTAATTGAATTGCAGTTGCAGTATTATTATTTGCATCAGTAGCATTCCAAGTTATTGTTGTAGTACCAATTGGTAAGAAGAATGGTACAAGAGGATCAAATGTAACATCAAAAATATCAGTTGCAGTTGGAGATCCAACATCATGTGGAGTAAGAACATCTGTTGCCTCTGTAATAATATCATCAGGTGCTGTAATTACAGGAGGAGTTGTATCTTGAATTGTTACAATCTGGTCAGCAGTAGCCTCATTATTGCTAGAATCAGTTGCAGTCCATGTTATTGTTGTATTTCCCAATGGGAATGGACCAGAATTATCTACAGTTGTAATAAGTGTACTGTCATAATTGTCAGTTACGCTAGGGATGCTAAGAGTAAGAGATGTCAAAATATGAGTTGCTTCTTCAAGAATATTTTCAATTGTACCAAAGTCAGGATCTGTCGTGTCTTCTACCATAATAGCTCTAGTTTGTGTGATGGCGTTATTTCCTACAGTATCTGCCACATCATAAGATAACGTATAGTTTCCAAGTGTACTTGTATTGACTTGTCCAGAAACAATTACATTTTCTGTAATATTGCCATCTGTATCATCAGTTGCAGTAAATCCAGGCTCTACAAATTCTGAATGAACCTCAATCATCAAATCATTTCCAACTAGTGTGATTACTGGCGGAGTTGTGTCAGGTGGGGCTTCAACTATTACAGTCTCGTCAATAGAAGTAGACTGCCTATTACCTGCAACTTCAGTTACAGTATAAGTTACAGCATAATTACCAACTGGTGGTGCCGTTCCATCAATGTTAGATGAGTCAATGATTGATTGAGTTGTAGTTTGCTCTTCTACAATATTTTGAATTGCTCCAAGATTGTAAGTCACTCCAAAGTCCAGATTTGTAGTAAAGTCAACAGTGTTACCATTTACATCAAAGGTTGGTGGTATAGTATCAACTACTTCAACAACTCTAATTACTTGGTCAGGAGTATTTAGTGATGCATCTGGTAGAGCATTATAAGTTACAGTGTATGATTCCACAATAGTTGTATCAACTGTATCACCACCTATAGTTACAGTTCCAGAATAAGAGGAATCATTATCAGTTACAGTAGCACCAAGTTCTGTGTATGTATCAACTCCAACTTCTAGAATAGATGTGACTCCATTTAGTGTGATTAGAGGTTTAGTAGTATCAACTACATTTACTGTTCTAACTACCTGTATTGCTGGATTGTTATCTAAATCTACAGAATTATAGAAAATAGAGTAACTGCCAACTGCATCAACAAACGCAGAATCATTAATGGTGACTGGTGAGCCATCATCAGTTGTGGCATCAAGTTCAGTGTAACCATTCCCTACTTCAATGGTTTGTGGATTAGGAGGATTAAGTGTGATTACAGGTGGTGTAATATCAGGTGGATTTACTGTTACACTACCACTATTACCTGTAGCACTTAGAGTTACAGGATTTGTAAAAAGGTCTTGAGCATTTGAAAATTGTAATGTAACTGTACCTTCTTCATTTGTCAAAGTGTGATCTTTGGTAAATTGTGTACTAGAAACTCTATCCATTTCATAAGATGTTAAATGACTATTCGTATCAGATATTGTAACTGTTGGTGGATGATCCTCATGAATTGGTTCATCAAATGTGGCACGAATATTCATAGTGTCGCCTTGATTGAAAATTTGACTAACTTGTTCTCCAATCCATTCAAAGGCTCCTTGTGGTGGGATATTATCATATCTTTCTACATCTCCTCTCAAGGATGCAACGTATTGAGCACTGCCATACAAGACTTTGGCATTAAAGTGATCAGTTTCTGATCCTGCTTGTACCTGACCTCTATTACCATATGTTTCATTTGGATCTGACCATTGACCCATTCTAATACAACCTCCAGGACAATCATAAGACATTATGGTTCTTTCGTCTGCTACCGTACTATAATGTCCATGTTGATATTGAAATGGATTATCACTACGAGCATGAGGGGCTTCAGGATTATGTTGAGCACCTTGCAAGTGACCTATCTCATGAGGTAATGATAAGTTACTTGCAAGACAAATATCTCTCACAATTGCAACTGAATCATCAATATTATCAGTAAAGATTTCTCCTGCTTGTCCACACCCATTAGGATCTTGGGTTCCTCGTTGAACATCTGGATAATGAGTTACTAATATTATAACATCTGCATTTTGATTTGCTCCATCTGCACGTAATCTATCCAATGGATTTGGGTTATTTGCACCAAGTTCATCAAGTAAATTATCAAGGTCTTGACTCAAACCAGAAACGGGATTTCTTCCACTAGTAGTAATTTCTTCTACATATCTTACTTCATCAATATCTACTAAATCTAAAACTATTGGTAATCCATTAACCCTGTAAGATCTATTTGCATCCTCAACCGCACCCCTAATTATACGATCAATGTTAGTATTCTCATCATCTACCTCAGTAGTATAACCAACTACAAGTGTTATAGTTACAGCATTTTCTCTATAATCACGACCACCAACATGTGAATTTGCAAAAAGTTCAATTTCATTTTGTAAATCTTGTGGTAAATTAGGAAAGTCCATTGTACCAATTTGATCTGTTGTACTATCAAAAGCTGTACTAGCAAAATAATCAGCACCATGATCAGGAGGTAATTGTATAACATCAATATCTTCTAATGTATGAATTGTGTCTATTCCAGTAGATCCTATATTGTATTTTGTTTCTGCTGTTTGAATAGAAGCCTGAATTGTACCATCATCAAAAATTAAAAAGTTAGCATCATATCCATCATTAGTAGTACCCCACCAAACAGTGTAATCATCTTTTACTTCTGAGGAATCTTTTGTGATAGTTATTGTTTCATCAAATGTTGTAATTGTAAATGCATCTTGATCAAAAACAGAAGTATTAGCATAGACTTGTTTTGATTCTCTTATCAAATTATCAGAAGGGATAATACTTTGTAAAGAAGAAGATGCTACTGAATTTTGTGCTTTAGTATCTGAAAGTAATTCTGGAATTCCATTAGTTTGTCCAAAAGAGTCATCAATACTAAAACCGCCAATACTCAAAAGAAGAACAGAAACACTGAATATGATTTTTTTATCTAGTTTAATTCCAGTTCTTGACATTCAACAGTTATCGAATATAGTTCTACTTAAAGATATCTTGAATAATGAAGACCGCAGTTCTTCATTAAATGAGAGTATTATTCACCTGATGAACCATGTTCTATGAAAATATCTGTACCATTTACTGCATCTTGATGTAACATAAGACGTGAAAACATTCCCAATCCCATAGCATTAGGATTTTCAAAATCACCGCATATTCCAACCTCTGTAACATAATATGGAATTCCCTTTACTACTTTTTTAGAAATGTAAAGTTCACGTGGGTATTCAGGGTTAACCTCATTATGTGATTTACATCCAGAATCTTCATCTTCACCATAACCCTCCAACAAGTTCAAATTTCTGTTTAGATCATTAGAAAATTCCTCAGCATATTGTAGTGCTTCCTCTTCTGTTATAGTAAAGATAATTGATTCTGGATGATTAGTCCATCCAGTAAATGCAATTTTTATAACATGATTTTCATCATAATGCTCACCTTCATAGACCTCTTCATCATAATGAATAAATTCAAATCTAATTGAAGAATGTTCATTTGATATCAAATAACTCTGTATATCTTTAGGATATTGATATTCTCCATAGGTAGGACGTTCATGAAAATCTTTTTCCTTATATTCAAATCCCATATAATCCATAAAATCTCTAACAAATTTTTCTGATTGTGAAGCATCTATATCAGACTCACCTAAACGCATATCTGCACCAAAATGATTAATGGTCAATCTAACATGTGGATCCATTTTATATTGATCATGTTCACTCCTTTCACCACTTAATGTAACTCCTGCAGCTAATGCAAACTTGTTTGTAAACTCTTCTATATCCTCATCAGGATTTGGCATCCAGTAATTTTTTACAGTGTTTACTTTATTAGTAGAAATTTCAACATTATCATTAATTTCTAAATTATCTTTAACTTGTACTTGTTTAAAATCACTAGCAATTTCAATAATCTCCCATCCTGTTCTCTCAGCAGAGCTTTGAGATACACAAGCTAAACTTCCTGATGTACGTTGCACAAGCACATGGTTTGGGTTATCACATTGTAGCTCAGAAGTCTCAATTCCCTGCTCTAATTGAACTCGTAATGGTTCTGAGAATCCCAGTGAGATAGAGCCTGTAAGCATTACAATAGCCAGAGTTATTCCTAGTAGTTTGTTCATAGTCATTGTAATTTTACCTCTTGAATGGATATTAAAGAATTACTGATAATTTCATCAACTTTGTTATAAAAAAATCTTGCATACCCAAATGCCAACAAAAAAACTAACAGTGCAAAGACATGCAATTCCCAAATAGATTTGATTAATTAACAAGCTCATAGTGTTCTCCTAGTTTTTTGTATATTGCAGATTCTGCCTCTTGTAGTGTACTGAATCGCTCAAAGTCCAATGTACCACATGCCTCATAGCTATATTTTCTTTTGCTGTTAAAGTCTAGATTGTAATTAAATCGAACCAACCCAATCTCTCCGTTTTTGTTTTTGTAGTGATAATGCCACTTTCCAACTATACATCCTTGAGCAAAGTATCTGTAATCTCTTATCTCCTTTGGAAGTTTCAGCCATTCTTGGTACAGATTGTGGACGGTTCTAGTCTTTTTCATTTGTTATCAATCCTAAACTTTGTTTCTTGTTGATCTCGTGCAGCACCCATTGCATTGCAAAAAGTATCAATGATTGATGTAGGATATTTCTCAGGGTTTAGTATAATGTTAGATAGGTTATCAACTGCAAGAAAATGACCATCTACTGCATCATCCATAGATTCATACCTTGCCTGAAACCCTAACCACTTTTCTTTTTTGTCTATCATTGTTTCAAAGTAGAGATGCTTGTTACTTAGAAAATCCATGTTGTTAGGACTCCCCATGTTTAGATGGATAGTTGATACGCGATACTCATCAACAAAGGAAGATAGATGCCATCTGTCCTTGTGAAAGATTGCACCACAAAAACAAACTGTTGTTCTGCCATACTTTTGATGCTCTTTGCGGTCTACCCAGCAATGAGGAAGTAAATTAAATTCATCAAAGGAATATTTTCTCCAGCATCTTGAGCATTGCCACTTTGGCATCTCATAGTCTGACACATTTTTTTTTAGTTCATAACATTAAGAGCTTAGACTCGATACACATCGAACGTCACGCAATGTCTCTTTGTGTTTTTTTCGCCTTGGCTTGCAGCGTAGTTTTGTAGTGCAACACGGACAGTAGATTCCTGAGAATTGCAAGTAGACAGAACACGTAGTGCATCGCTTTTGGCCGTTTGCGTATCTAAAAATATCAAATTTTTTAGCCTTGTATCTCTTGCATATTCCTTTACATGCCAATTTTCTAAAGATTATTTCTTCTTCTCTTCTTTGGGCTTGTAATCTATTTTATTTTTATCACAGAGTGCCTGTAACTGCTTTATCTCTATCACCTTACTGTTTACCATTTGCGCCAACTGCATGATTTGTGCGGATAACTCATCAAAGGTTCTAGTGGAAACTTCACTTGCTTTTTGTTGAAAAATTACAAGCTCATTTCTTCTTTGCGCGAGGACTTGTTCAACAGTTGGTTTTTCTGTACTTAAACTAGTTCACCGCATGAAGAATTATTGCTACAACTGCTGTAGCCAGTGCAATTACACTGATTGCTGTATTTGTATCTGCCATAAATCAAAGTTGATCTCAGCTTTAAAGGTATATTGGGAAATTTTATTCGTAAAATGTAGTTTGATAGATATCGAATGTAATCTTTAATGTACCTGTTTTACAATTATTTTATTGCAAAGAAAAATACTTTTAATTCCTGCTTTGTTATCTCTCCTGTTAATTCCTGTGTATGCACAAGAAAATTCAGAAATGCTAACAATATCTGGTGTTAATGATAAACATGGAATCTTTTTAGCCAAAGTAGGCGATTTTAGTAAGATTGTCTATCGCACAGAGCAAGGAATCTCTGAGCATTATGAATCCAAAATCAAAGAATATAATTCTGGTAGTTTTTCTATGAAAAATCCAGAATCTGGAATAGCATTATGGGTGCATCCAATTAATGATACACAGTTTAAGATAGGTGTACTAACATCTATGGGATATGATAGATTTATTGGTAATGTAATAGACATGCAAGAGACTTCTCAAAATAAACATAGTACTAAAGAAGAAAAACCACAAAAAACAGGTGATGATATATTAGAAGAGTATTGGGAAAATCGCTCTGAATCAATACGTCCAGCAGACAAAAAGAAACAATAATTTTCTAGCTTGTATTGGCAATAAATCTTGCATATAATGCAGGAACTGCGTTAGCCAATGAAGTTGCAAGAGTCATATCATCAGGTGCAGTAGTAGGTAGTGTTTGACTTGTATGAGGTACTATAAATCCAGTTATAGGTTGCATATCAGTCGTACCGTTTTGTCTATAGCCTACTGAATTACATTCTCCCTCAAGATGAAATCTAAGAGTCATATCATCAGTTGTACAATCAAAAGCTAACCAATACAATCCAGCTTCTAGATTCGTATCAGTAACATTTACTGTCTTTACTAAAGAATCTGCAGCTAAAAGTGTATTTTGAACTATGACATCTTCAGGATAATTTTGCCCATCAGTTCTGTTATTGTATATTCCCATAGAAATTGTATATGAACCTGAAAAACCTCCAGTAACGTGAACATTTAATTCTGTTACTCTTGCCCTTTCTGCCAAAAATATAGGTAAAAAATACAAAGTATCTTCACTATAATTTCCAACAATTGTTGCACTACTCCCAACCTTGGAATTTGATACAAAAACTTCTTCATCATATTGATCAGTCTCGTGAAGTAACCAAGGATAAAAGTCCTGATTTCCTGATGAATCTCCTCCACTTGCTGAAATTTCAATTTCAGTACCTGTAGACAATAAACTAATACCAGAACCTTCAGTTAATGACTTGAATCGCAAGTCAACTCCTACTTTATTAGAAAATACACCATCACCAATTCCTAGATTGGATGCGGTATTGACTTCTCCTGTTGTACCATTAAAGTTAATGTCTATTGTATCACCATTTTGAACAACTTGGATATCATCACCACCAAAAATTCTTCTAAATTGCATCACATTACTAACTACTGAAGAAAATACATCCGCGCCAGTACCAATATTTGCACCACCAGTAATTCCACCAGATTCCAAATCAATGGTTTCAAAGGCTGTGTCTGCATCATTTCGTCTTAAATAACTGAGTCTATTATCTGCCGAATTATGGAAAATTTTACCAAAATTATCATTTCCTGGATCTGGTGGCTGTGCGATTCTTGGAATCTGAATGGAAGCAAACTGTACAGCAAAGAGAGTCTTATCTAGTGTTGCAAAAATGTCTGTTCCATCTCCCCATGTAAAATCATCTCCTAGAGGAGTATCAAAAATCATACCATTTGGATCATCTTGAATAATATTACCAAGATTTCTAAATCCAATCTGATCTACATTGACAATGGACTTGTTATCTTTCATTTCAATTCCACTAGAACTAACATCAAAGACATCGATTCCTTGTCCGTTTATGGTAAGAGTCTCATTAGATTGAATTCTAGCAACACTAGCAGACATGCTAAATTGTAATTGATCACCACTACTTACTTCCTCAACTGATAAAACTGAATCTTTGTATGTTGCAATATTATTTGGCATATCAAACACAAATCTATCAACATTTTCTTTTTCGATTTTATACTCTCCTGTATCAAGTACATTAGCTCTAAATCCACCAGAGCCTAATGAAGAAAATCCAACATCGAGGCTTCCCAATGACCCTACTCCTGATTGAAAAACAAGACTATCAATATTAAAAATATCAAAGGTGTTAAGATTCCAATCTACTTGGGAGGGATTAATAAGAACTTCTCCATTGGCATTAGGCCATGTAAAGGTTCTAGTAGTGGAAGCAGTAAATCCATCAACTTCAAATGCTAGTTGTTTTGTCTGATTTCCATTTCCCTGAATTCTAAATGTGCTATCCAAAAATACTCCATCTGCAACATCTGAAAGATTGATTTGACTTCCTCCAGTGTTTACAAGTATGTCAGTTCCATCAGAATAAATTGAAAGAGGAGCTACTGGAGTAGCTTGATTATCAACAAAATCTAAATGACCAATGTTAGTCATTCCTTCACCAGCTCCTGCAGCCTGAATGTTTAGTTTTGCATCTATTAGAGTTTCACTGATTACAAATCTACTTCCATTAGCTGCAAAATCAAGTACATCACCAGTTGGAACACTAATTAGTAATCCAATAGGATCAGCAATTATAGATTGACCGCTTAGAGTGAAAAATATATTATTTACTACATTTAGATTTTGGTCATTCAAATTGAGGTTAGTTGTAATTAACAAGTCAGTTCCATCTGAATATAGGGATATTCCTACTGGTGTAGCTAAGTTGTCTACAAAATCAATATGACCTGTATTTGTTAACCCTTCACCAGCTCCTCCAGCTTCAATATTTCCACCAATACCCATCAAAATATCATTACTATTCATATCCAGTTTTAACTGAGTAAGAAGTCTAGAGTTTGCTCCATCAAATTTGAATACTTCGACTGAATTTACACCAACAGAAAAACTGTTGTCTGTTGGAACATCAAGTACAAGACCGTCATCAAATAAAACATATGGTGCTTCATCATTACGAGTTAGTGCCCCTCTAAACGTACCAATGTCTGAATCAAAGTTGATAAAGCTGGCACTTGTGATAGGGTTGGCTACAGTAGTAAACATGTCAATTCCACCAACTGTTGTAATACTGTTGGAATTCATATCCAAGTCTCTGAGAATATCTACTTCTCCACTACTACCATCATTCATTGTCATAAACGAAGTTACACTATTGTCTAGTGTAACATCAAAACGCAATGAACCATCAACTGAACTAGCATTCTTGTCTTCAATCTCACCTGCAATTGCAGCATATTCTACAACAGCATTAGATGAAGTAGATGTACCAGCTTTGAAAACAATGGAACCTATACCTGATGGAGATGGAGGATCATCTAAAGCCCTCGATATATTCAAAAATGCTAAAGAGTCATCATTTGTACTATCAGATTGTACTGTAACATTTACTTGATCTGCACTAGCAGTAACTCTATCTATTATCAGAGCAGGGATATCTTCTAGACTAAATACAAAATCTCTAGTTTCTGTTGTATTGAATTGAAATTGATTTACACTGTTAAGTAAAATTACACTATCCATAACGGAAGCGACAGATCCTTCAGATTCGATAAATGTTGCCCTGTCAATATTATTAATATCAAATGTATTCATATTCAAATCTACGCTAGAAATTAGTTTTTGACTTGCTGCATCAAGTCGAAATTTTTCAACTAAATCTACAGTCCAAGTAATACTACCAGGATTTGATATGTTTGTTACAAGTCCATCTGCTGCTCCTGCAAAAGAATCAGACCGTCCAAACTGTCCTCTAGATTCAGCAGCATCAGAAATGAAAGTGAGAACACCCATGTTATTGATATCATTTGCAGCTGAATTGGCAAACAAATCTAGTCCTGCAAGATTTGTAATGAATCGTCCAGCCCAATCTTTATCAGTATCAATAGCTAATGTACTAAGCAATCCAGCAGAAGCAGCAGTAGAAAGATCCATCAAAACTGCATGATAGGATAATCCTCCATCAAGTGTAGCTAATCTAAATAATGTTCTTGCATTTGCAGCCTTGTCTAATAGTGAATCCATCAGACCGCCATTCTTTATTCTGGTATCAACTTCAACTATATCATGATCACCAGTATCATCCTGAATAAACAAAATATAGACATCCTCACCTACCGTATTTACAGGATCACCCTCAATTGCTAAACCAACATCGTCTTCTAACAGAAACTGTTTTGCGTTTCCTGTTTCTATACTAAGATCAATTATTTGGGTAATTGCAGCAGATATAACAAAATCTTCTTTTGGATATAAGATTGGATATGATATTCCAGGTGGCGGTAAACCTGAACCACCAACCACTCTCCATTTTGCAGCATCAATGTCATATGTTAAATCAACTACCTCATTTCCAGTAACTACCAAATCATCTTCGCCAGGTGTAAAAATTGTATCAGCAGTTGCAGAACCTGTATTTTTTATTGTAATTATATTTGTATCAGTATTGTAAAGTCTTAATCGTTGACCAGTGCGTTGTGCCCCAAGAATTGTAATTAGTTCAGCTTCACTTCCTTCACTTAGTGTCACAAGTTTATCAATAGAAACCAGAGGTAGAGGAGTGCTAGAGTTATCTTCTAAAAGATTTAGGGTACTAGTTGCAACATCTAAAACAGCAGTATCTAACGTGAATCCAAGATTGCCTCTAAACAAAGCACCCTCAAGGGATGCGTTTCTCTGATCTCTTCCTGATTGTGTAAAGTTTCCATATCCACTGGAATCATTAAAAACACCGCCTCCCAAGCCTTGTGCGTTCTGCTGAGAACTTAGAACAAAATTTTCATTATCAGATTCATCTCGATATGTATCATCATTTGAGCTATCAGAGAAGAGTCTACCTTTACCCATCTAAACAAACCTCTTAACTGATGTGATGGTTCGGGTAAATCCACCTTCCCCAGTCCCAGGAGATGTTAGACTATACTGAATGTGTTTCACTACAAGCTTTATCTTTTTGGCAGTAGGATCAGTTGAATCGTCTTGGTCATTTACTAATTGATTGTTTTCAAAAAAGTACCCGTCACCGAATCTTAGTGAAAACAGCTCACTACCAGCAGTTTCTATCTGGTACTGCTTTAGCTGGAATTGTTCTTTTTCAAGTTCTGTCTGTGCATCGTTTTGTAGCTGTTTAAATGAGATAATGTGTGGTCTTTTTCTGAACTGTGCTTCGAGATTTCTGTCAGTGTCAGGCTGACGTGCAATAGCTAAAAGTGGTTTTGTAAAATGAAAGTCATCAATGGTAATTGCAAGTGTTCCTCCAAAAAGTTTGGCCAGTGTATTATTATTTATATCAAAATCCAATGCATCACCAGACAAGTCAGGCGCATATCGTCCAAACTCGTCATAAAAGTTCTGAAGTTGAAACCCTACAAACTGGATTTCTCGAAATGCAAATCTGTTTACAATCTCTAGCTCCTGTGGAAGAATCAATGAGCCAATATTGTTTAGTGCAAGATCAAAGAATCTAGGCTTTTTTCCTCTGTAAATTTTAAATGAAGAAAATGGAATCTGTACTGGAAAAAATACATCAACAAACGGAATCTCTACGTCATAAAATACTGTATTGTCATACCTGTCAATCATCCAAATTCTAACTGTAGTAATTCCGTCAAGTTTTGCTGGAGGATTACCAAGAGTCAGATTTGTAATTTTAATAATTGCTGCAAGCTCCTGTAGCTGTCCCAAGTCCTCGCTTTCTGTTTGATTGAATCCTCTAGTTCCTCTGCTAGTCCATGTCATATTCTGCGTGTCAAGAAATGATGGTTGCAAGCTATCTTCACCAAATGCTCCTGATGGAGTAGCAGTTCCAAAGATGTTTCCAAGCTGAACTGATGGTGAGCCAAAATTATTTGGAGAAAATGGAATGCGAAATACAGCCCATGCTCCCTTTTTGAAAAAATCACCTACTGGAGTAGTAGAGCCAGAAAGGAATCTGGTTAGAAAGTTGCTCCCCATTTCATACTTGAATTCAAGAGCAGAAAAGATATTGGTCGCAAAAGGATTTCCGTCTTGTGTTACATCTGGATGATTGGTACTATCAGTCTCAGCAGGTTTTGGATCAAATGATTCAGATGATGATATACTGGTGTATTGATGTAAACAGTCAACTGCTAAATCCCCAGTAACTAAACTCCATCTGTCTGAATTGGCAGTCGTATCCCACTGATAAATTAAACCCTCATCAATTATTATTACCTGCATGTTATCAAGGTCAGATCCAGTATCTGCTGGTCTGTACTTTACAATCCATTCCTCGCCACTCCATTCAGCAATGTTATTTGTAAATGGAATTCCGTTTGTATCAGTCCCTGTAAATCCACTTGCTATTCCATCAACTAGCATTCGTCTGCCAACAGGAAACTGGTTTTGCTGTCCTGAATATGCCCACCTGTCAGCAGCTAATCCTATTGATTCACCACTAACTACAGATGCAGTTGCAGTAGCAGTAATACCAGAAACAGGAGGATCAATAGTTACAGTTGGTGAAGATGTGTATCCAGAACCGCCATCATCTACAGTAATAATAGATACTTCATCATTAGATAAAATTGCAGTTGCAGTAGCTCCTGCTCCTCCCCCTCCAGTAAGAGTTACAGTTGGTAAAGTTGTGTATCCTGAACCTCCATTAGTTACGGTGATAAGAACTACATTTCCTCCACCGTCACTAATCCTAAAGTCAGCCCAAGTTCTAAGAAACTTACCATCAACTGTATTATCCAATACAACAATGTTAATGTCAAACATTGTAGCACCAAGATTTCCATTCTCAGTATCTGGTGTAATGGTTTCACCCACTTGATTTACTTCACGGGGATTGGCACCACAGTTTGCCCATTCTTTTACTTTGTCATCAGTCCATTCAGAATATTGGGTTGTATCACCAAACTCATCTGACATGTCAATTTGTTTCCAGTTTGCAGAATCACTTGGAGGAGCAGTAAATGGAGGAGTTCCAATAATATTATTTCTTGCGATAAAGTGCTTGTTATCAAGATACTTTACAAGAGAGTCTTTCAGATAGAAAAGATCCTCATCCCATTGTGGTCTGAAGATAAACTGATCAACACCACTTACATATTTTGAGTGACCTGTCGGCAGAGAGCCGTGAGTTTGTGAACCCCATGCTGCAACTTGTGTTGCAGTAGCAGCAGCTATTCCTACATCAGTGGAGCCGATATTAACATTAAAAACTACATCTCCACTTACTGGCTGTATAAGAGTTGGAAGTGATGCATCATCAGAAAGATCAATGCTTCTGCTTCCTTGTGAGAATAATGCAATATCTATCTCATTAACATCTGGAGTTTCAAAGCCTAATTCAAAATAATCCAAGACACCACCAAAAGCAACAGAGGCACCAAGCTTGTCAAGCATTTGATTCCAGCGATTATATCCAGTATCTTCAACTAGTCCGTATTCGTAGTGGTTGACTGTAAAACTTGGAAATCCATTTCCAACTCCACTAGATTGAATATATCCAGTTGCGTGTTTATCTAAAACTGGTTGCAATGAATTTATGTTGTCGTTATAGCTAACTCCAATTTCTCGTGCAACACGAAACGCATCAGAAAAGAAAAATCTTCCTGCAAAATTGATTCTCTGCGTATGATATTCTGTACCAATTAGATTTAGCTCTAAAATTGTTCCGTCAGTCTTTGTCTGAGATGGAACTACAAGTGGGTTAAACTCAAAGAATCTGTCGTATGTATTTTCTGCCAAGTCTTCTGCTTGCACTCTAAATCGGTCAAACTGTTCAAGTACAGGCTGTGAGCCTTTGGTTGTAATGAAATTTCCAAACGCTCCTGTAAGCTTTAAGATGCATTCGTTTACCTGTCCAGAGCCTGTATCAGTAAAGGAAATTCCAAGTACGTCTTCTGTAATGTCTAGTGTTGTAGTGTAATCACTTGATGCAGAAAAATATGTTACAAAGAAATTTTTAATATTACCAATATCTGCCAATAAAATTTAGGCAATTTTTGAAATAAGGGTATTATGTACCTAACCCTGAAGGATCACCACTAAACCTCAGAGTCAAAATAACTCCTGCCTTTTGCTTGTATTCACCATCCCTGATTATTCTGGCTTGAGCCAAGACATATCCAAAAGTCAGAGCAGGTGTAATGTTGAATTGTGGCATGTCATCCATTCGAAGACCAAATCTGCCTTTGGGAAAATCACTCTGTAGTGTCTTGTCTTCTTGTAGCCATGTTACAAGATGAGCCAAGTCACCAGTAGTAGATGAAGTCTGCCTTAGCTGTCCTGTAATCTGAACATCTATTCCCTGCAATCCCATATCTTGGACTTCGTTGATTTGTCCTGCAACTCGTGGATTCTCAGGTGTTGAGTTTCTATAGTTTACTTCGGTATTAAATACAAAACTCCCAGTTGCAACAACTGGCTCTGAGTTGAACGTTATTTTGTTTAGTGATGATGCGCCTCCTTCTGATGGATTGCCTGCTGTTGCCCTCCAAATTGCTGTGTTATCTGCCAGAATTAAACACGCTCCTGCTTCTGGGGTTGCCTCGCGAATCAGTAACTGAACCGCTTGCATTTTGACTTCGGTAGATTATTTGGCTGTTACGATACGGTGAGAACTGTAAAATTGTTGTCGTGCCACTTGAGAATTCAAAAAGATTTCCGTTTACCTGTGATTGACCACCACGCAACCCCTGCATTGTAGTTACTCGGATTTCTTGATATCCGTGTCGAAGTTCTTCTTGAAGTTGTCTTTCATAAAAGTTCATTGTCTCAATTCTTGCAATTCTCTTAAAACGCCTGTCAAGCATTCTTCCTGGCTGCATGAATTGGTCTATTACAAAAAGAACAGTCTCGTAAATCAGAATTGCAAGTACGGCATAGATTCCACCTTTGGCAGCACCTTTGCCATATTTTGATATAATTTTTGTCAACCCAGCTATGAAAAATGCAGAAGGATTTGTTGCAAATTTCATCAGGTTTGCACTTGCCTGCGATGATAGTCTGTTTATTTTTCCAACTGGGCCTTTCATGAATTTCTTTTGCTGAAGAGTAACTTTTTCTAATTGTAATTTTTTTAGTATTATTTTGGGGTCTTTACTTTCTGCACCCTTGATTTCTGCTTTGAGTTTTTTTATGAATCTTTTTAGATAACGAGTCTCTATTTGCTCAAATGTAGGTACTCCAAAATCAGCACCAGCAGGTTCTTCTTTTTCTTTCTTTTTGGGTTCTTCTTTTCTCTCAGCTTGTTTTTTTATTTTTTCCTCCTCTGCTCTTGCCATTCCTGAGCTGAGATTTTCTGCAAATGCCTTGCTTTCCTCATCCACATCAATTTTTATTTTAATGTGAACAGAGTCGACTCTCTCAACCAAAGAGTTTTGTCCTCTCTAGATATTCTTCGAGTTCTTCTGTTAGTCTTTGCTTAAACTTTGGATAGCCTTTTCTAAAACCCTCAGAAAATACGTGTCTTGCCTGAATTCCACTGACGTAATGACCCTTTGAGAAATACTTTACTCCGTCTTGGAACCATCGAAGTGCCTTTTTGAGTCTAGGCTTGATAAAGTGGCGTTTTGTTCCCTCCTCAAAGAACTCATCAAGTGGCTCTAGTTTTTCTCCCTTAAAGTCAACCCAAATCCACAGATATGTTCCATCAAAGTCTGACTGAATGCTATGGATATATCGTGGTGGCATCTTTTTTTGTATTGCCTCCTGATGGATTGCCTCAAGGAGTGTCTGGTTTGCAATCTGTAAGATTCTAAAATCCACAAACTCCTTTATCCTAAATGGTAAGGACTGGGTTCTCAGAGCAGACAGATAGAGATTATCTGCGGACATTACGTCACCGTTATTGTATCTGTTGTAATTCTGAATCTTACTCGAAAAATTACTCCGCCTTCTACTGGCTTTGAGATATTAAAGTCAGGAAGTTCTGCTGTTACTGAAATTGTGACATTAGAGCCTCCTCCTCGTGGTTCTGCAAGAATAGTGTATGTATTTGAAGGGAGGTTTCCATTAGAATCAAGGACAGTCAAAGCATTAAAACTGATAATTTCTGGAGTGGTTAATAGTAGAGTTGCATCAAAGTAGTGATCACCTTTGCCGAAATAGTAAATGACTCCGCCATCTGTAGTTGGTTCTCTAGCTTCTGGTCTGCCTAGATGAAAGTCTAGATCCTGCAACATTATATATCGATTAGCAAGTGTTGTATCAGTTAATCCAAGCTTTAGATTCTGCGCATTTACAAGTTCTGTAATATTACCAATTGCCATGAATTTTAGGCGATTTTTGAAATAAGGGTATTTTGTTTAAAAATCTAAGTAATAGTACGTTTTATTTTTACTGGATTTCCCCGTGCCAATATTCTATTAAATTCTAATCTTCGGGCTTCCTGTTGGGTTTCGGCACTAAACTGTCCGTTGTGATCACGAATTGTTTGTAGTAAATCTCTAGTGAGTATGTCTTTGTGTATTTGGCACAGTTGAGATGTTTTAACCAATAATTGAGTACGTGGATCTAGACGAATAATACACTGACATGAATCAGGTCTCCATTCTATTACAGCCATTATGTTCCCCTCACTATACAACTTGCACCAATAAGAGTAACATTACTTGCTACTCCTAGAGCATCATCATTTGTTTGATAAGCAATATTAACTCCAGATGTTAGTATATCTGAATTAGTTACATCAGTAAAACTACCTGTTTGACCTCCTAGAATCACCGCTTGATTACTTCCAAGAATAGGAGTAGGTCCAATTACTAAATCAAAATTTACATTATCATCAACAAGATTAGAATTTACACTTACATTTACTGTAAGTCTGCTAAGTGTCAGATTGTCTGGAACTGGAGAAGCTCTCTCAAGAAAAGCAGAATCATCAATAGCAACTCCAGTTACAGCCCAATAATTAGCATCAGCAGCAACTGTTGTACGATAATTTGCCATAAATACTCCTTGAGGAACTACACCAACAGCAGAACTAATTGCAATCCTCTTTAGAGCATCACCAGCACCAGAATCAGAAATTAATACTTGATCTGCACCAACAGGAGTTATCTTTTCTGCTTTATCTATAATTATTGAAGGCTGTGCAGTAACTAGTCCTGCATTGTCAATATTTACATCACCAGTTACTGCAACAGATGCTGCAATATTACTGACATCACCAACTAGAATATTTGCAGAGACAAGTGATTCCAGCTTGGAGAAATCAATAGCAGCTAACGAGTTTATATCAGCATTGAGAATGACCCCAGCACTAATACTGGTAAGACCAGCATTAGTAATTGCAATATCACCAGTCATTGCAACAGATGCTGCAACATTGGAACCATCACCAACCAAAATATTTGCAGAAAGAAGTGTAGCTAGTTTTGAGAAATCTATTGCAGCCAAAGAATTTACATCAGCATTAATAATGACATCAGAAGTAATGCTAGTAACACCAGTATTAGTAATTGTAATGTCACCAGATACTGCAACAGATGTTGCAACACCAGAGCCATTACCAAGTAGAATATTTGCAGAAGAAAGTGTAGCTAGTTTTGAGAAATCAATAGCAGCACTGACATTAACATTTGCATTTGAGATAGTACCATCACTGGTTTCAACTAGTGTGATATCGGTATTAGGTGGAGGGGTAATTACTCTGGTTTGACCAGCAGGAATTGCATCTACTTCAAATCTTAATTGGCTTGTAGATGATGCATTTCCTTTTATTATCATTACATTATCAGCTACTGGAAATACTTGATCTGTGACATCCTCAAATGTGGGCTTTGTACCTACACCATTGCTTGTCAATACTTCTCCACTATTTCCCTGAGTTGGAGTGACAGCTATAAAGTCAGAAGCAAATGTTAGAAATTCATTAGCATCAACTTCAAGCAAGAGATTACCATCATTTGCTTCATTTCTCCATGCAATATCATCTATTCTTGCTAAACGAACAATCCCTGTATCTGCTGGAGAGCCACTTTCACTTCTAAAAAATAGTGATGCAGTACCTGCTGTAAAGTCATTTAGAAAATCAAGACGTGCAATGTTAGATGAATCAGTCAAGTCAGTTGATGCTCCAGTAACTTCTGCACCTAATGCCAGATTAGAAATTGTGTTGTTATTGGCATTAATTGTTTTGTTAATTAAAATTTGTGCTAAATCAAGTGTAGCTATTGTCTGAGTAGCTACTGTAGTGTCTTGGTAAAATAATGTAGTTGCACTTCGCCAAATATCTCCAGGGACTAATGTACTTGGTACAAATGTATTGATATTGATTCCTGCATTATCCGCATCTGCTACAAATGACTGTTTGAATCCATCAGCGTATGTATTTGCTTGATCAGTAGTTACAACAAGACTTCCCAAGGTAAATTTAATATCTTCAGCATTTTGAGTAAGGTCAATCTTGTTTGTATCATCAACAAGTGTCCTGAATGGTAAATCAGATCCAACTTTGGCTAGTGCAAGATCAACCCCAGTACCTTGATTACTGGATGTATTTATTTGTCCAGAACTAGGAAGTGTAACTAATTTGGCTCGCTTGTTGATAGTTTCAGGATTAGTATCTTCTGAATCTATCAGCATTACCTCATCATCATCAACTGGTGTAGCTTTGAGGTCTTTTTCGCTCCAAGGAAGTGACATCAGTTAAAAATGAATTTTTGGAATAAGGGTATTTTTATCCATAAGCCATTTCTTCATCATCCTCATAAGCCATTGTATCAGTATTTTCATACAGCATATTTCCAGTAATGAAACAAGACGTAGGACCAGTAAGATTTCCACTAATGCTAAACTCTAATAATCGCTCGTTTTCTCCAATCTTTTCTACATTTGTTATGTTTACAGGAACTGACTCACTAAGAAAGGCTGGAGGTGTCTCAGTGTTTGATGTGATGTAAAAGAACACGGCAGTTCCAAGCTCGCCATTTGCTTGAGGCAGAAAAATTTCAGCAAGTGAGTTTAGAGTTGTTGGTGTGATGTCGCTTTTTTTGAGTTGCATTTTGCAGGAGAATCTTCCACTAAATGCACCACGAAAGAAGTTTGGAATTGCAGTAGTAGTTGGAGAGTCAGTTGTAATGTATGGGATGTTTCGCCACCCCTGAACTATCTCGACTCTCTCAATTTGCGAATACATATAGTCACTTGTTGGTAGCGAGTCTCCTTTTGATTCAGAAAAGTCAAAGAGTAATACTCCACCAAATCCCGAAAAGACTTCCTCGCTGTTTGATGCAATTCTAGTCAGAGTGAATCTAAGTGTCCTTACAAGCATTGCATCATCAAGCAAAAACGTATCATCTTTTGTCCATCCAATGCTACTGCTGAAAAACTCACCAGTATCCTCTGAAGGCGAAAATCTAATTTTAAGAATTCGACTTACTTCACTTGTCATCTGCTGCATCAAGTCAATCCAGACAGAAAACACATCCTCTGCTGAATCAGGAACTTGCAAAAAGCAGGTAATCTCATAGGTGTCAGACTGCTCAAAGAACTTTGGATGCTCTACAATGTTTTCATTTCCTAGCTCGTTTATCTTTTGAACTGTAACCATCTTTGCCTTTTTGTTTCCAGGTACCTGATCTCTGTCCAAAAAGTTTACAACTTCAGTCATGTTATCTACAACAGTCTTTGATAGCTCGCCAGTTAGCGACCATTCATCAAAGAGAAGATCCTTTATTGTCTGAGCTTCTGAAGTTGATGTTGTAGTGCTTGCATTATTAGATGGTGAACCAGTTAATGGTTCAGCGTTTATTGCAGAGACTCGATAAGTTGGATTATTTCTTGGAAATAGTGTAGCATCAGAAAATGCAGTGTCTATATTTCCAGTATCTGCAACTAGAGTTAAAAATGAATCATCACTTATTGTAGCAGTTGCAGTAGCTGTTGTTCCAGAGGGCGGTGGGTTTATTGTGACAGTTGGAGCAGTTGTGTATCCATTTCCTTGTAAAACTACAGTAATACTATCTACTATACCACCTGAGATTGTACTAGTAGCAGTTGCACCTGTTCCTCCTCCTCCAGTAATTGTAACAGCAGGTGCTACAGTATATCCAGTCCCTCCATCAACTATAGCAATAGAAAGTACAACACCATCCAAGCTTCTTTCTATAAAGTATCCTGTAATTGGAGAACCACCATTATCTTCTGGAGGACTCCAACGTAGCTCAGCTGTAGTAGATATGGTAGCCTCAGCTGAAAGCATAAGGGGAACAGAGGGAGCTGTCATCTTAGTTACGTGAAGTAAATCCTGTATTTGCTGAAGTTATTCCAAAGGTTTCAGCACCAGACAGTCCGCTTGGATTCATTCTTCCATATGTTACCAGAATATAGTCTTGCATTGTTTTTTTTGCCTGAGTTGTAGCTTCCATCATTTCAGTTTTTCTTGGGTTTTGAAACTGGTTGAAATATGCTGCTGCCAGTTGAGATGCTATAGATGTCAGTTCTGGATCAGAAGAAATTATTGGGATATCTGCATGTAGCCGTATTTGGTTTGCAGTGTAATTGTCTGATGCGTTTCTTGCAGTAGTAATTTTTTCATTGGAATCATCATTGCTTCGTGCAATGTTTAGGTAATCCTTTGTTTCATCTAAATTAGAGAATACTTGGTCAGGTGTTGAGGACAATAACAAAAAACTGTTTTGTAAATTAAAGGTATTATTCTTAACTAAATTCTAGATGGGATTTTTATTTTGTACAGGTAAATTCGGGATTACTACAGATTATCTCAGTTAATGTTTTTAGTTCTTTTTTTGTCTTTTTTGCATCTTTTTTCAATTCTTCTAAATTATCTTTGATGGATTCTGTATCATCTAAATGATTTGTGACAGAATATTCCCCTCCGCTATGCATTGCCATAACCCAAATAATGATAACAACTGTGGAGGGGAGTCCTATAGATGTGGCTCCTTTTTTGGTAATAAGGGAGGATAATTCAGGCATCATTATCTAAATCCATTATTGAGCACCTAAAACATTCTGTTTATGATCTAACTCATTCCAAATATCAAGATGTTCTAGTGCATTGTCTATATGTTCATTTATGAAACCATCCATTGATTGCTCTGCTGCTGCCATACGCATACCTAATGCTTGTATTGCTGGTAAAATTGAATCATTGATTTGCATTTCAAGAGTACGAATATTACTTTCCGCTTCACTTAGTCTCAAGTTTTGTTGGTCGTCATGTGGACTAGTTGATATTTGTATATTATCTAGATCAGTTGTGAGTGTTTGTAGTTGTCCATCTAATCCAGTTACGTTACCTTGAAGAATTGTTATTGCATCATTATATTGTGGTAATAATTGAGATACAAATATAGCACCTGTTTCAAGAGTAGTTATTTTATCTTGATTATCTCGATGTCCTTCTTTTCCAAGAATCATATCAGTCCAAAGTTTACCATCTATGTTTTCTAATCTTTGTACGTCTGCCGTATGTCGTGCATTAGCATCATCAATTAGAAAATTATTTGCATGAGCCATGTCAAAATTATCTGAAACATTACTTTGAATTTGAGTTATGTCTGATTCAATTCCAGTTACATCAGTTTCAACTGTTATAATTCTGCCTGCATTATCCCAAGTCGTTTGTTGAGTTACATCGGCAAGTTGAAACAAGCTAAACTGTCTTTCATCTGTCTCATCAATTCGTTTAGTTAATGTTGAATTTGTATTTTGTAAATCTGATTCTATTCCATCCATTCTAAGATTTTGTTCTACATCTTGCGGTGTTGAGTTCTCTGCTACTATCGCATCTACTTTAGTTTTAAGATTGGAAATATTTTGCCCGTTTTGACTAATATCTTGCATGTTATCAGTATTTGCAGTTTGAAGTTCAACTACTCTTGGCCATAGCCCGTCATCTACATCATTCATTATTGAGCTAACATCCAAGCCCATCATCATTATATCATTGTCAATAGAATCTATCGAAGTTTGCAGTTCAGCATTAGTTGGTACTTGTTGCAATTGTAATGTTACAATATCATTTTCTATTGATGTTAAATCAACTGTAGTTGGATTATTTTCTAAAGCTGTAATTTTATTATTTAATGCATCAATTTCAAATTGCATATTTTGAATAGTTTCTAATACTTCATTAGGTCTATTTTGTAAATCTATAATATCTAACTGATTTGTTGTAATATCTTGTTGTGTTATTGCCAAAGTATTATTTATTGTTGTAATATCATTATCATTATTTGTGATGTCTTCCTTTGCAATGTTTAGAGTACCGTTAATTATTGTTAGACCCGTATCAATTAGTGCAATACCATCCTGATTTTGTGTAACGTCTTGCTGAATTGCTGTAACATCTGCATTCATTTGCGTAATATGCTCATTGAACTGTGAAACGTCTTGTTGTAGTGTTGTAACATCTCCTTCAAGTGCATCCATTCTTTCAGTTGGATTATAATCATATCTATTATATTCAAAATCTGTTGTTGCATATTTGTATAGTAACCCCCTTGTCGGGTCATCAAAGACATAACGAAGTTTCAGTGTGTATACTCCATCATGTGGAAAAACTCCATGCTCAAAAGGAATCATTGAAATAGTTTCAACAGAAAAATTCATTGTATTTGTTTGCATATCTATTGGAAAGTCAGTACCTACCATAACAACATCTTGACTAACTATTGCATCAATCCAAGCTCTTCCTTCAGTATAACCATCAGCAACTGTTTCAAAATGTCCTACAACTTGTATTACATCACCGTAGAAATACTCTGGCTGGTCAAGTTCAATATAGGGAAGTGGTGGTGTTTGTGCTTCTGCTAATGTAATTGTTGAAATAGATAACAATGAAATTATTGATAATAGTAAAATGGATTTTATCATATCTTAATTCTCCAAGAGTATCTCCAATAAAATAGAATCTGCTGAACCATCATCTAGTAATGCCTCAATTTTCACATAAGCATCTGTTGTTACAGCAGAAGTAGGTAGACCAATAGGAGTGAAATACTTTAGTCCAGTAAAAAAAATACTGTCACTAGTCATTGTAATGTGAAGTAACGCACGATGTCCAGGTCTTGGATTTATTACATCAAAATCCCAATTCTCATCTATTGCATCAGCATTTATATCATAAACATTAACATCATCAGATAGATCAATATTAAACGGATCAGGGGTTGGTGCGCCACTAGGTAAAGTAAATGATCTTACTTTTCGTACAATATCTGAACTTTTTTGTCCTGCAATCTTGCCGTTTGATAATATTCCCCTTCCACCTACATGAAGTGATTCTGAAACATCAGCTAGTCTACAAGTTGTCATATCCTTTACATCAAGATCACCAAAACGACCAGCTCCTACTCTCATTGATTGAGTTTCCAGTCCAGAGTTGCGAAATGAATAAAGTTTTCCGTTAGGTTGGGATGCACCAAGTGTAGCATAGAGATGATCCCCTGTTATTGCAAAACCACCTGGGAACCCAGTAGTTTCAGTCGCAACTGCCTTGTTTTGTAAGAAAACTAAATTATCAGCATCTTGCAAGTCTATTGTTGCAATCAAAATATCAAAAGGGGGTGCTACAACTTCTTTGTTTAATATGTAGACATACCTACCAGCTATAACACAATCAACAACATCCCCAAGACTTACGCCAGCATCACCGTCTTTGATGCTATCTTTAACTACTGGTGCAGTAGGATCTGCATAGTCTATTGTCTGTATGGATTTTGAATTGACATTACAAAAATGTGCCACATCTCTAGTAACGTGAAATCTTACAACAGAATCAAGAAACGGTGCAGAGCCACCACCATCTACAATATTAGACAAATGCGATGGGTTTTTAGGATCTGATATGTCAATGCATTCAACGCTGTCATCACCACTATTATAAACAAAAAGAAAGTTTTCATGCACTACTATAAGACTTGGCCGATTTAGAACAATTCCTCCGCCATCGCCATTACTAATTGTATTGACTTCTATGATATTAGCAGGATCAGAGACATCAAGTATTGTGAGTTTGTTTATACCACCAACAACATTAGGAATAAAGGCAAGACTTCCTTGAATTGTAAGTCCGCCACCTGAAAATGATGTAGTACCAGTGCCACTAGTAAAAGAGCCTAACTCTTTTGCATCTGTTGGAATACCAATATCTATTAATCGTAAGGTAGCAACTCCTGAATCAACATCTATAACATAAAGAATATCTCCATGATGCTGAAAATCACCAGCAGATGTAAAAAATGTCGCAAGATTTGTTAACAGTTCAGGATTTTCAGGATTAGCTATTGAAAAAATCTCTATACCGTTGTCTGGTAGTGCTGCACCATTATCTACAAAAAGAAATCTGCTATGTACGACTAATTTGACTGAATTTACTATAGATGTAGCTGAACCATTTACAGTTGATGCCAGCATTAGATTGAATGGTTGTTGCTCAATCTCACCACTGCCTTCAATTTTTAATGGCACGTCATCGTCCTGATCTATAACTTCTAAAACTGATTGAAAAACATCAGTAGGTGCTGTAATTTTTACAGGAGTTGCATCTACGGTTTGAATTTCTTCGCCAAAATCATACGCACCTTGCAAAGCTGAGAACTGTTCCCATTTAGCAGGATCAAATACTTCAGGTGTGCCAATCGCAGTTATACAACGAAAGAGTTGTCCAGATTCTTTGACTTCATCACCTATTTTGTAAGTTAATGATGCACTATAATCATTAATTGCACTTTGTACTCTTGAAACATCTTCTGCAAGAACTCCTATTGACTCGTTGTTACTTTCAGATGTACTTGAATGAGTAACATTTCCTCTTGCAGCAACACCTGGACTGTCATCCCTAATTTCTTTTGGAGTCTTACCCATTATACTGTCTCCATAAAGTCAACTGAATCTCTTTCTGGACCTATTACATACTCAACAGAATCTCTCATTCCACCTATGACAAATTCCTCATCATCAAACATAGGCTCACCACCTTTGGCACTAAAGTCCTGTGGCGGAAAGTTTGTGTTAGCTCTGATACTTCGATTGCCTGATTGTGGAAAAAAGTGTCTAACCATTATTTTCTCCCAAAGAAACTTTTTAGTTTTGCAAGGATTCGTCTGAATAATGATATCTTTGGAATCTCTTTTTGTGTTTTTTCTTTAATTGGAATTTTTGGTTTTAGAGTTTGTTTTGGAATCTCTTTTGGTTTTGAAATCTTCTTTTCAGGAATTACTATTACTGGTTTTGCCTCAACGCATATCTCTGGAACTGGTGGAGTAGTATCATTTATTGGAATGTCAGGAATTTCTGAAACATGTAGGACTTTAGGAATATCATCCAGACTGATTGTTTTGTCAGGAGGAGGTGGTGGGTCTTGAGGAGGATTATTTGTATTAGTTGTGATACTTCTGCCTGAGCGTTGTGGCTTGTGTGAGTAAATCAACGGTCATGCTCCAAACTGAACTAGATGTGCCCTGAAAAAACTACCAACTGTTGTTATGTTTTGATTTGCTTGTAGATTTATTGCATCACCAACTTCTACGTCAATGTCAAATCTGTAATATCCACTAGTAACAACTTCAGAGTTGTTATCTGCATTAAGATTCCCCTTTGCAGTTCCATTGTTAAATATTCTAACAGTTGCAGGTGAAACACCAAAAATAAAAGCAAAGTATAATCGTAAGATTCCACCGCCACCAGGCTTTACTAAATCAGAAGTAATTGTAATATCAGATGCTAAAATATCAGTATTCATAGCAGGATTTGTGTTAAGAGTAGCACTCTGTGGATAGATAGATGAGGTCACAATAAAAAAGCCAATTTTTAGATTAAAGGTATTATTCTTTTTTAGATTTTCTAGTTTTCTTTTCAGTTACTGAAACTTCAGGATTAGTATCTTCTGTTTGTAGTTCTACAATTGTTTCAATTTTACTAGTTGTTTGTTTTGTTTTTTGCAGTTGTTTGTCTTTGATTTCTTGTACTTTGCCATAATTATCACCACACTTTATGCCACGAGACAAACCCACTGAATGATCAAGTTGTTTTCGTGCTTGCTCAAAGGTATCAGCTGTTGCAGATGCGCCACATTTGAAACATTTTGCTTTTGCCATATCTCTTAAGAATCGTAAGCAGTGATTTTAAAAGCTCCTACGTCAGAGTGAGCTTCTTGCACATCTATGCGGACAACCAAATCACTCTGGTACAATCCGCCCACGCTTAAATCAAAGTTCTCTATTGTAAGGTCTTCTCTAAGTCCCGTTACAGAGGCAATATCTCTTTTTGTAATTAGTACAGTACCCTGATCAATCTGTGGAGTTTCCCAAACTGCTCTAAGTCCAAGTGATTGTGCTAAACCAGAATTGTTAATTACATCAGTATCATCAGTTGGTCCCAACTCAAATCTGTTAAAGAATGGATAGAAACCACCAGTAGATGCAGTCTTTACAGTTAGTGCTGCATCTGAAGGATTCATAAACATAGTATCAGCTCGATTTCTTTGAACTCCTGGGAATCTAGAACGAATTACTTCAACTAGAGCTTCTAGTTCTTCTTGTACTGGTGTTGCATTTGCAAGACTTGCTTTTGTTGCATCTGGTACAACAGTAGAATCAACTAGAACATCAATAATCTTTTTACCAATCATAAAGTAGAATTCGTTTCCAGCGTTCTTGAGCGATTGCTCAACGGCTAAGAAATTATTATCTTTTACATCGTTCCTGTTTACAGAAATAGTTCCTCTAAAGGAATTGTTAGTACCAGAAGTATCAAGTTCTACTGTAGTAACTTTTCCTCCAATTGCTGGAGGAGTTCCACCTGCTTCGGTATAGATATCAAGTCCTTTCTGATTATTAGGATCACCACCAACTGTATCGGTATATTTAGTCAAAGGAACATTAACTTTTGGAGCATCCATGTCTATCAAACGTGAATATTGTTTCCAATCGCTCCAGGGCTCGGCTCCCTCCAAAATCTCATCTGCAATTTTTAGTGCAGATAATGAGTTTGGAACTGAGACTGTCTCTCTGAGTTCCTTTCCTGCAATTCTCATGTTACCTCTTGCCTCATCGCCTATTCTGATTCCATAGCGATGCTTCCAAATTGTTGGTAAGTTTGGATTTAATCTGCCTTCCTCAAATCCATTAGGATGAGTCTTATCAAAGAATACCGAAAGTGGTGTCTCTCTAATTGGTCTGAAAATATCAAATGGTCTTCCTGCTCTTTGTTGTGCTTCTGCACTTGCCATGAGTGCCTCTTGGACATGTGCCATCTCTTTTAGTTGTAAAATAGATTGCCTGTTGTGTTTTGGTCTAGTAGTCATGTCTAAGGAATGTTCACTCCTATGCCTTCTCTTTGAACGTCAACTGCGATAATGTCAAGATCACCAGAAGTTATTGTTTGTAAAGCTCTTGCTATAACAAATTCAGTAGTATTAGCATCGGTTCCTCGAAATAATGTTCCTGCATCATCATCAGAAGATACAAGAGGATCACCAATTGCAATAGCACTACCACCTGCTTGGTTTGCACCTTTCACTCTTGCAAGACATCTGCCTTGTGTAACAACTACAACACCTTGTCCTGCACTTGCAGTTGCTCTAGTTAAATCATCAGTGGCATCAGTACCATCTCCATAAATTCCGTCAGTGTCACCACCAACAGCAATTCCATAAATAGGTAAATCTACTGCTGCTGTTGATTCTTCTACTCTTGGTAATAATTCATCAGAAGGAATAGATGAGCTCAAAATCAAAGCTGAACCCATTGTAATTGCACCGTTTGCAACTACGTTAATTACAGAACTTGCATTGTGATCAATTGGACCTCTTGCTAATCCTAAATAATTATTAGTCAATGAAAAGTAATACCTATTCCGTTTAAAGGTATTAACATAAAATTAATAAAAAGTTATTTTTTTTTACAAAAATACCTTTAAGGAAAATGAATGAACTAATTGTTTCAAAAAAAATCTCTAACAATAAATTTGTACAAGAAAAAATTTGTGTAAGAAATATTTTTAAAAAAATAAATTCAAATTAAAAAATGTTGGAATAAATTCTATCTATACATTGGATTTTTGTTGCTGTTTAGCATTTTATCCATCTGCTCTATTTCAGATCTTGCTACTGCAACCTTTGCTCTTTGATAGTTTGGTAGTGGTTGTATTCCAGTTACCATTGGATTATTATCTGCCATGAATCCCTGTGGCATTGGTTCTGTTTCTCTAAACTTTGCAGATGCATTGTTTCGCATTGTATCCAAGTCAAGTTTGAGTTCTCCACTACTTGCTTTTGTTTCTCTTATATCCATAGAAAGTTGTTTTATTGCATTTTTTTGTTCATTGATTGTTTCTCTTTGTAGTTGGTTTTGTTTTATGCTTGCATTTAGACGATTATTCAAAGGGATAATTACTTTATTGTAAAAATTTTTCATTGTAGCATTATTAGTATACTGCATCTGTCTCATCATCTGATTGTTGTTTAGTTGTGGCATTGGTGGCATCTGTTGTCCCATCTCTTGGGCAATGTCAGGTGCTAATCCAGGCACAATCATGCCTTGACCAATTCCACCATTGTTACCATTAGGCATTTCACCCATTCCACTAGGCATTCCGCCACTAGGTGGCATACCTCCACTAGATGGCATTCCATTTGGTGGCATACCATTTGTCTCACTCCACTGGTTTACTGTATTATCCATATCCTGCATTGGCTTTTCGCCATTAGTGGTGTCTATTCCCTCACCAGGATAGGGTGCAGTGTTATCAGTTGATTGCTCAGAACCATCTGTTCTGCCACCTTGGTTATGATTTGATAATTCTTCTTCGTGAATTTTATGCTCATTTTTATCATCATCTTTTTCCTCCTCATGTATTTTGTCTACATCATGTTTGTCTTCTTCCTCACTTAGTTTTGGTGCACTAATGCCATCATCAACTGTAGGTCCAAGACCAGGATCTGCATCTCGGTTGTCAACACCATCTTCTAGTTCTTTAATTGCTGATTCCATAAAAGAGTAAGCGTGATTTCTTTGCTGAGGATCTTGTGAGCTTGATAATGCAAGTGCAGTTTCAACAAGTTTCTTAACTGCTGGTCCTGCTCCCAACCTAGTTAGTATAGGGTCAGCTTGTCCCATTGTTGCACATTCTTGTAATTTTTTAATTAGTTGCAATAATTATTGATGTGTATTCTGTTTAAAGGTATTTTTAAAAATAAAATTTTATAGAGTTTCGATTCGTGTTACCTTAATTCCTGGCTCAGCTGATGGAACAAAGTTACCGTTCCAATACAGTCCGCGAGGATCAGTTACAACCCAAGTCATTCCAATCCCATCGCTTTCTCCAAGAACTACTCCCTTTGGAACAACACACAGCTCACAACTATCACTAATACAATCATGGTTACATTTCTCTATGCTTTCTGAGCGTGGCATTCCGCCATTAATTGATACAGCTGAAATTTTTCCATCCTCAATTGCATTATTAATCTGACGATCTCTTTCAATCACTAACATCTGTATCTCTTTTCTATGCTTGTCAAACTCTGCATCCAAAATAGTTGCATCAGTTGCAAGTTCTGGTTGGTGGTTGATGTCCATGTTTTTTCCAATCGCAGTACGTGTCATGGAGTTTAGCTCTTCTGCTGAAAGTTTTCTTCTGTAAGGTTCTCCTTCACTTCTATGATCTGTAATACTTTCTGATGCTGCTCTTACCAGATACAGCTGTCCTCCAGCATCTTCTGCTAACTCTTGTGCCTTAGATATATAATCCTCAGTGAGCCAACCAAACTCTGAGCGAAGGTTGGTAGCTGCTTCTTGTAGTGTTTTTCTTTGTAGCCATAGAGAGCCAACTTTTGCTCTCTTTGGCAAGTCCAAATAAAGTGACGGTAATTCTATACATCCACATGATTCCTTCATAGGATTCTTTGATGTTGTTTTTTTGGACAGTCCCCCGTCTTTTTTTACTTTGTGAAGTGTTCCGTCTTTGGCAGCACTACTAATGTGATTTTCAATTCCATGTATTCGGGATTCTTCTTTTCTTGAAAGTGAGTTTCCTGCTCCCTTGTAATTCGCTACAATTTTCCAAGTACATTTGCAGTTTGGATGTTGAGTTGTATATCCTAGATTCTCACTTGGAATTACTGGTCTGTTATGAGTTTCAAGTAGATTGAATCTTTTTCCGTTGTATGGAACACATTCATCATCTGCATCATGTCCGTGATATTCATACTCTGCAAATACCTCCAGTGGCTCATCTGGATCTTGACTGTCTAGAATTTTATTAATTCCTATTATTCCACCAAGTAGCAAAGCCCACTTTAACAAAAGGTCACGCAATTTTTTTTTCTTGTCTTCTTTTTTTGCCTCA
>SDBV01000306.1_pt1 | contig 68853 bp, 55 predicted proteins | sample 2277081 | NCBI WGS metagenome assembly SDBV01 (sample SAMN10402039, study PRJNA504765) | marine sediment metagenome | isolation source: marine sediment core GS10_PC15, 223 cmbsf | place: Arctic Ocean: Southern Knipovich Ridge | collected 2010
AAGGAGTTCTCGTCCCCTGAATCTACCTGGCGGGACACTTATCAAGACGGATGAAAATGCAACATTAAGGGGCATGCTCCCTGATGATTGAAATATTCTCCACCCGCCAGGAACGAGCCTACCTGGCGGGAGGAAGGTAAATGACCCACCGGGTGGTCAGGACCGACCGGTAGGCGGGCTTGCTCCCGGATGATTGAAAATAACAAAAAAAGGATATTCACGTCTTAACAACGAGTCTACCTGGCGGAAGATAAAAATTATTGTCTATTTTTGAAGGAGATGAAACTTGCAGGAATATTATTATTAATCATTTTCAGTATATTGGCAGGTTGCAGCGGAGATCCAACACCTGTGGAAGTAATACAAATTGAAGGTCTTCAAAAGCTAATAAAGGAAGACAACCACAAAATTCATGTTATTAATTTCTGGGCCACCTGGTGCAAACCCTGTATTAAAGAGATGCCTCAATTCATTGCACTATCAGAAGCACATCCTGAAATTGATGTAAGCCTGGTATCACTCGATTTTGTGGAAGAAATGTATTCAAAAGTTGTCCCATTTCAAGAAAATAATGAAATTAAACTTCGTGTTTTATTGATGGACGAGCTGGATTATAATCTTTGGATTGACATGGTGGACTCTTCGTGGTCTGGCGCAATTCCCGCAACACTTATTATAGAGCCAGCTACTGGTCGTAGAAAATTCCTTGAAAAAGAGCTGGAAAATAACGAACTTGAAGACGAGATTAAAAGTTTTACTAAAATGATTAATGATGATTAAACTATTAACTACCCTGCTAATTGGTTTCTGGTTATTCAATTTACCCATTGAGTATCACGGTTACTCAGTAGGCGACAAAGCCCGGGATTTCAATTTAAAGAATGTGGATGGGAGTTTTGTATCAATGGCTGCCAACAAAAATACTAAAGGTTTCATCATAATTTTCACTTGCAACACTTGCCCGTATTCAGTAGCCTACGAAGACCGGATTATTGCACTTCACAATAAATATGCTCCCAAAGGATATCCTGTAATTGCGATTAATCCAAATGATCCAATTGTACAGCCGGGTGATTCATTCAAAAATATGCAGAAAAGATCGAAGGAAAAATCATTCCCTTTCCCTTACCTTCATGATTCAACCCAGGAAATAACATTAGCTTATGGTGCAACCAATACTCCACATGTCTATGTTGTTGAGCGTGACAAATCGGATTTTATCGTCCGCTACATAGGTACAATCGATAATAATTCACGGAATGCCAGCCAGGCCTCCAAAAAGTATGTTGAAAGCGCAGTTACCGGTCTTCTTGATGCAACACCTATAGAAACAACCTCCACGAAAGCAATAGGCTGTGGGATTAAGTGGTCCGCTGCCAGTAAAGAAAAGCGTGCTAATTTCTAGCAACTGGAAGGAAGTTCCCATAGTATAAAATATTCTTCTCGCCTCTATAAATAGGATTTTTCAGAGGATGCTATTCCGACCGCAGTGATTCAACAGGGTTCACATTCGCCGCTTTTATTGCATGAAAACTAATAACCAGTAATGCAATAGCCACGGATATCCCAGCACTGAGAAGAAACATCTCATACCCCATATCAATCTTATAAGCGAAATCGTTTAGCCACCTCTGCATCAGCCAGTAGGTTACCGGAATGGAAAGAACAATACCCAATCCTAATTGCAGGGAAAAGCTCTTTGCCAGAAGGCCAAAAATACTTACATCTGAGGCTCCAATTACTTTTCGAATACCAATTTCTTTCACCCTGCTATTAATCACTAAAACAGTTAATCCCAAAAGTCCCAAACTGGCAATCAGTATGGAAATGATCGTAGCGATTAATACCAGGCGATTCAGACGTTCCTCATTCGCGTACATGGAGCGCATATTCTCCTCAACAAAACTAAAGTTAAGATCTTCCTCCGGAAAAGTTGCTTCCCACTCTGCTTCAAGGATATCTTTAACTTCAGTCAGTTGATTTCCGGTGTATTGTAATACAAGTTTAGGCACCGGCGAATCGCCATAGCCATGGTCCGAAATGCCAGAGTAGAGGATATCAATGTTTTGGGTAATTACCAAAGGCTCCACTTCATTGTGCAGCGAACTGTAATTAAAACTCTCTGTGACGCCAATAATCGAATGTTCACCGAATTTATTGCCGGGAAGGCGTTTTCCCAGGGGATCATTCAAGCCGAAATATTCTGCTGCTGCCTGGTTGATGATAATGGATTCACGCTTGTCCAGGCTGCTTTCAGGATCAAAAATTCGTCCTGATCGCATTTTAATATCGAACGTTTGAAAGTAATAGGCATCTGCGGCCAGCAACCTGAACCTGCGAAATGTTTCGGTGTCATCGGTATATGCAAGGTTGCCCCAACCGGCTGTACCAAATACATGGGATCCCATACCAATATTTTTAATGGAAGGATACTGTGACAGTTTTTCCCTGAGAATCTCCCCTTTCTCCATAGCTGTTCCTATAAACTCGCTTAATCGTTGAGCAGATGGATCAGGATATAAAGGCACGGAAACGGTGGCCTGATAATTAAATCCAAGGTCCTTGGAATGAATGAAATCCAGTTGTTTTTGCATGATCAGTGTACTGGAAATTAAGAATACGGTGACGACAAACTGAAATACGATCATTCCTTTTCTGAAGTGATTCTTATTTACCCTGTTCATTCCTTTTAGAATGGCTGAAACATTTAACCTGGATAAAACAAATGCGGGGTAGATACCCGATGCAAATCCTATGAGCAGTGCCAGACCCAAATACATCGCGATGTGCCAGGGTTCAAAATCAAGAATAATATTTGCCCCGGTGATCTCGTTGAACAATGGAACAGAAAGCCTGGCGAGAATGAAACCTCCCAGTGTTGCAAAAAGGGCAATCAACAGACTCTCACTAATGTATTGGTTAATAAGGGAGGATCGGAACGCCCCCATCACTTTCCGAATGCCCACTTCCTTTGACCTTTTCAGTGACTGACCGATAGAGAGTGTAGTATAGTTGATGCATGCGATAACGAGCACGAGCATGCTGATTATTCCCAGGATATAAACAGAGTCCTTATTACCCACGGGGGCAATTCCGGAAGGAATGTCCCCATTCAGATGTATATCGGTTAAAGGCTGGAAACCGATATTATATACTCCAGGCTCCACACGTTCTTTTAAATAACCCATCACCATTTCAGGGATTTGTTTCTCTACGGTTTCAATCGAAGCTTGCTGTGCTACCAGTACATACGTTTCAGGGCTCACGGAAAACCAGGCATTCATAGCTCCCTCCCCATATATTTCAACATTATTATCATTAGAAATAGCCATATCAAAACGAATGCTGGAAGCCGAACGAATATCTTTCATTATGGCTGAAACATTAAAATCTCTTATATTTTCTCCAATCTGTATCGGTATGGTACCTCCGATTGCCATCTCCTGCCCAAAATACTTCGTCGCATAACTTTCAGAGATGATAATAGAATTTTTATCATGAAATGGCCGGTCCTTATTGCCAGCAATAATTTCAAAATCAAATACTTCAAAAAATTCGGGACTCAAAATACCAACAGGCTCATCATTACGGTCCTCTCCTCTTCCCACAAGATAGTTGATCCGGTCAAATTGTACTACCGCTTCAAATTCATCAAAATTTTCTCCAAGTGTATTTTCAAATATCAAGGGAGTTACGGAGTTGAAAAATATTTTGTCTTCTGCATAAACCTCTTTTAACCACACACGGTAAATTCGATCTTTTTTACTATGGAACTTGTCGAAACTTAGTTCTTTCTGAACATAAAAACCAACAAGTAAAAAACATGTGATCCCTATTGTGAGGCCAATCAGATTTAGCCCCGTGTTAAACTTGTCGTGCATTAATACACGAAATGCTATTTTAAAATTGTTAGTTGTCATACCGAATATTGATTTTTTATACCTATAATTTCTTTGAATAACTGAATAACGCAGCGAACGAAAAACATGCCATGTGAAAAGAAGTTTTGCAATCCCTCGCTTATGGTTGCGTATATCCTGCGCGTACAGTTCATATAAATCTCCCTGGAGATCTTCCAGGAAATCAGGATTACAAAACCATTCGAGAAAACGGTCAATCCAATGTGGAGGGGAATTTATCATAAACTTGAAAAAGATGCACTGGAAATCTTGCTATAGAGTGCCGCTCGTACACTCATAATTTCTTCCAGTATTTGTCTCCCGGCCTGTGTTAGAACAAAAAAGCGCTTTCTTCTGCCACCTCTTTCACTTGTGGCCCCTCCCATCGAAGAGGTTACGTACCCTTTGGCTTCCAGGCGCCGCAATACTGCATGAATTGCCGTTACATCCAGCACCCTTTGGGTATTCTCTTTAATTACATTTAATATGGCCACTGCGTAGGCATTTTCGTAAAGTGAGCCTACTGTCAGCAACACAAGTTCTTCCAATTCACCAATATGATGTCCCTTCATAATTCTTATTTCTTGTACAAAGATACAGTATATCCGTATATGTTGTTGTTTTGTACAAGATAATATTTAAAGGAAAGGTCTGGATTGATGTACTTTTAATTCCATTGACTCGTCCTTTTTATCGTGAAACACTAAATACTCATTACATTAGCAATTATTTAAAATCAAAAAATATGCAAACAATACTAGGTGCAGGTGGGCCGTTGGGGATCGAACTTGCCAAAGCCCTGAAAGAATTTACAAGCGAAATCAGGCTGGTAAGCAGGAATCCCAAAAAAGTAAACGATACCGATGAATTAATGTCAGCCGATTTGTTGAAAGCTGATGATGTAAACAAAGCGGTGGAAGGTTCGTCGATCGCATACGTTGCTGTTGGTTTTCCATACAATTTAAAAGTTTGGGCAGAGAGCTGGCCAAAATTCATGACCTACGTGATTAAGGCTTGTAAGGAACACAATTGCAAACTGGTGTTCTTTGACAATATCTATATGTACGATAAAAACTATTTAAATGGAATGGATGAAAATACGCCGATCAATCCACCGAGCAAAAAAGGTAAAATAAGAACGGAAATAGTTAAAATGTTAATGGATGAGATCAATAATGGCACACTTACCGCTCTTATCGCCCGGTCGGCAGATTTTTATGGCCCTTCCATTCCAAGTACAAGTGTGCTTACAGAAACTGTATTCAAACCATTTAATGAAGGGAAGAAAGCAAATTGGATGAGTTCGGTTAATTTCAAGCACTCCTATACGTACACCCCCGATGCCGGAAAGGCTACCGCTTTATTGGGAAATACTGAAGACGCTTATAACCAGGTCTGGCATTTGCCTACAACAGCCTATCCCTTTACCGGAAAAGAGTGGATTGAAGCAATTGCCAGGGAAATGGGAAAAGTGCCTAAATTCCAGGTAGCCCCCAAATTCCTTGTAAGTATTATGGGAATATTTTCACCCATTATGAAGGAACTGGCTGAAATGATGTACCAATACGACCGGGATTATGTATTTGACAGCAGTAAATTCGAAAAACGTTTCGATTTTAAACCCACCCCCTACCTTGAAGGCATAAAGGAAATTGTACAAACTGATTATAAATAAATATTCACTTCTTCCCCTGGAAGATTTACCAATTGTAAATATTGGTTGAAAGATACCATACCTTAATCCCGTTCTTCGACAAGCTCAGGACTGATACTGTTTTATCAATATGTTTTCGATGGGGAGGATGAGCTAAATCCCGATTGACAATGTTTACTACACATTCATTGTTTTAGAAAGGGATCAAGCTGATTTAAATTCTATCAATTTAAAACATAATGCCATTATCCTGACAATAATCATTTTATCATTGCCTAAATTAGCTAAATATATGGCTCCTTATATCAGCAAAAAATGAGGAACAAAAACCGATCTTCTGTTTGTCTTACCCTGATTTTCTCATCACTATTATTATATGTCTTTTTCACTCCTTCCCTTGCACAAGAAAAGCATGTGGTTTCGGGAGTTGTATCAGACGAGGCAAATGAACCATTGCCTGGTATCAGCATATTTGAAAAGGGAACTTCCAACGGCACAAGCACAGACAGTAATGGCCAATACATACTCCAGGCATCAACAGATGGGATCCTCATCTTTTCATTCGCAGGATATAATACGAAAGAAATTCCTATTCAATCAAGATCCATCATAGATTTTACTCTTCAACCAGAATTAAAAATCATAAATGATTTTCCAGGTGCAACAAATGCGATTGTTAGAATCGAAGAAAGTCATTTCAATCGTGGATTAATTAATGACCCTTTGCAGCTTATCCAGGGAAGAGTTGCCGGACTTATAATTGCAAGACCGGGGGGAGATCCGAATGGAGATTATGTAACCAGGTTACGGGGTGTCCAGACGATCAGCGGTTCTGCAGAGCCGTTGATTGTAATTGATGGATTTCCGGGAGCTTCACTGTCATCAGTTGATCCTGCTGACATAGAAAATATTGAGGTTCTGAAAGATGTAGCAGCGTCATCGATTTACGGACTGAGGGGAGGTAACGGAGTAATTCTAATAAAAACAAAATCAGGTGAATCAGGCAGAATACAGACCCGTTATTCAGGCGCAGTGTCTTTTGATAAAGTGCAGCAGAATCTTTCATATATGTCAGGAGAGGAGTATCGACGGATCAACGGTTCTGTCGATTTTGGCCAAAATACCGATTGGGTGGAGGAAGTTACCCAAACAGGTGTATCACAGGTACACAACTTGTCAATCTCCGGGGGAACCGACCACACCAGCTACTACGGTTCTTTTAACTACCGGGGTGTCGAAGGTACAGCAATAAACACAGGCTATGATAGAATTAATGGAAGATTCAGGCTGAAACAGACTTTCCTGCAGGAATTGGCAAAAATCGGATTATGGATAGCTTCTACCAATGACAATAAGCAACTGGGATTTAATGATGTATTTAATTACGCTGCCAGCACCAATCCTACTCTTCCGGTTTATTACCAAAGCTATCCATTCGGTTATGTAGAGAATATAGGAGGTTTTTCAGAAAGGCAGGTTTTTGATAGCTACAACCCGGTATCTATCGCTAAACAGGCCGTAAATGATAATAGAGAATCCATCATTTCAGGAGGTTTGTCGGGAGAAATTGATCTTGGCAGTTTAGTCCAGGGGTTGGGAGCATCTTTGATTATTTCCAGTCAAACTATTAATAATCTCAACGGACAGTATTTCCCATCGACACTCAAGTATGGAGATGGATATAACAGGAATGGCTTTGCAACCCGATCCACTAATAAGAATACATCAAATTTTTCTGATGTAAGGTTACATTATCAACACAAAACACCAAAACTAGATTATTCACTTGCTGGAGGTTATTCGTATCAAAATTTTGTGGAAGAGCAGTTTGGAATGGAGGGTGGAGATTTCCTGACCGATGCTTTCCTCTACCATAACATGGGCGCTGCCCAGGATTTTTATAATATTTATCCGTGGGGATTTACACCCGGTGAGGTGTACAGCTACAAAAGCAGCCATAAGCTGGTGGCATTTTATGCCCGGGGAGATCTCAGTTTTAAAGAAATCCTTTATATAAATGCAATCGCCCGATATGAAGGATCTTCCCGGTTTGGACAGAATAAGAAATGGGCTCTCTTCCCTGCTATAAGCGTTGGTTTCAGAATAGATAAACTTTTAGAAACAGATGCTTTTGACCTGCTTCAAGCCAGGATAAGTGTAGGATCAGCGGGTAGAATTCCTGAATCATCCTACCTGTCCCTCCAGAAATTTGGCCCTGCAGGACTTATGTATTACAATGGAACGACAATGAATAGTTACTCCCCTGTCAGTAATGAAAACAAAGACCTGGGACCGGAACGGACCCGCGAGGTAGATATTGGATTCGATTTTGCAGTCATGAATGGTAAGATCCGTGGGTCGTTTGATTGGTACAAACGAAATACCGAAGATATTATTCTTCCGGTGCAGGTACCTGTGCCTCCCAATCTGTTTTGGGATACATATGTGAATGTTGCGCAACTAAAAAACAGTGGCATCGAACTCTCTATTAACTGGAATGCATTCAATTCTGCATCATTTGGCTACTCCACAGGTCTCATGTTGGCAACTTACAATACCACTGTACTCAGCTTATCAAATAACGCATATGAATACGGAGAGAATGGAGTTTATTTTCGTGGATCCGTAGGGCCTGGATGTGGATGCTATGAAACTACCCGTGTAAAAGAAGGAGAACCTTTAGGTGACTTCTGGGGGTATGTATTTACGGGTGTTGATGACACAGGGCGCCCGGAATTTGCGGACCTGAACAGGGATGGACAATTCTGTGATTGCGATGATGACCGGCAGGTCGTGGGCAACGGACTCCCGGACTGGAGCCTGGGTTGGTCAAACAAAATCAGTGCCGGTAAATTCGATTTTAACATTTTCTTCAGGGGAGTGTTTGGCCATGATATTTTAAACGAATTCAGGCTCAGATATGAGAACCTGGAATCGACAACTTTAGGGAACTGGAATGTGGTGAATACGAAACATTTCAACCCGAAAGTAAAAAGGGCAGTGCATAGTGACATACATGTGGAAAATGCAAGCTATTTTTTGTTGGATAATATAACTATTGGATACAACCTTCCGGAAATCCCAAAGACTGGTATTTCGGAATTAAAATTCTTTATCACCGGCCAAAACCTGTTCACAATTTCCGGCTACAGCGGCGTAGACCCCGAAGTGAAGTATATGGATTCAGAATATTACTGGAATCAAGATGATCCTATGGTTCCGGGCATTGAGAGAAGAAATATTTATTTTCCTACCAAAACAGTTTCTGTTGGGATACAGTTAAGCTTTTAAGTGATTAGTCTCAAGTAAGTATCAGCAAATATTCTTACCACTTTTTAAGTCCTAACAGTTTTTCACCAAGTTCACTCAACCTGGCTGTATCATATTTCTCCTGTTCCCAATTACGAGGATCACCCGGAAATGCATACCCATCAGGCGCAATACGTTTCTTCCATGAATTGATGCGCCATTGCCGCAAAGGTTCATTATCTTCTTCAGCTGGCATCATCGATATGTATTGAGCAACCCTCACTTTATCTTTTGACAAGTTGGGACGGATGCCGTGGGGCTGCAAACTATTAAAAATAAGCAGGTCGCCTGCTTTCAGTTTTACCTTCACAATATCATCTTCATCAAAAGCTGAAATATCCGGTTGAAATCTGTCCCGGTCTTCAGGTTGAGAAAGCTTCCAGGTATCATAGGTGCGAAACAGCTTCGGGATACACTGAAACCCACCCATTTGCACATCTGTCTGGTCCACCAGCGCGAGTACCCCCTGAACATTCTGAGGCTTTGTTTCCGGATCATAATCCCAGTGAATAAAAGCTTTGTATTCAAATCCGGGACGCATCGGAAAATTCAGGTTCGCACGGTCAATGGTGACCCACAATTTTTCAGTTCCCCAGATATCTGTAAAAGCATCATAAACACGCTGCTCCTGACGGTTGTCCCACAAGTACCGGTTGTTATACACTTCCACCATCCCGGTACCCTCAAGTTCTTTCATCTCTATTTCCGCCCGTGGCGGCGTGTACCAGGTGGATTCGTCATTGGGGTCCTTTTCTTCAAATTCCCAGATAAATGCGGCTGTTTCCAATGCACAGACACGGGATACTGCCTCTTTAACTACCACATAACCGTTGTGTATCCAAAATTTCCAGTCTTCCTCAGTTAAAACCCGTAAAGGCAGGCCATTGGAACGGTCACTCAACTTCAGCTTGCTACTGGTGGCCGTAGATGGATTACCAGGAATATTTTCATGATACCTGTTAGGGCTTTTGTCTGTAGTCATTTTTTGACGCTTTATATTTTGAAGGTATTTACTTGCTTTCAGAATATGAATCTACGCATTAATAACGATCATTTCTAACACGTTTTACAGATGTAAACAAAACAGTCACTAAGATAATTTTGGCTATATTGCTTTTTTGCTATTGCAGAACCAATCGCGCTCAATATGAAAACTTATGGATAATCCTGAATTATTATTTCAACAAATCTCCAAATCGTTTACTGACCAGGATCCGCAGGTTGAAATTGGAAAAATGATGTCTTCCCCGGGAATTAAATACAAGGACAAAGTATTCGCGTTTTATCACAATGAAATGATGGGTTTTCGTCTTGGCCCTAATTTTGATCCGATAAAGGCTGGTGTATTGCATGCAAAACCATTAAGCCCATTCAAAACCAAACCTCCTCTTAAGGGTTGGTTTCTTATCAGGAAGGAAGAAAGTAACCAGTGGGAATACCTGGCAACACGTGCACTGGAGTTTACTCAAAAGCTTTAAATTAAGGTATGGAGTCAAGCCGACTGGTGTTCAGGAAAATGAAATCCTCGGATAAAGCGAACTATTTCAAACTCGCAAAAGACAAAAAAGTCATGCGGTACATCACGGGTAAAGGATTGTCTGAACAAGAGGCAGAAGAACGATTCGAAAAAGTATTGGAAGAAAATTCCATGCATACTGAAACGGGCTTCTTTTCTGCTCTGAATAAAAAGAACAACAACTTTCTTGGTTTGATCAAATTCGTTTATTTAAGTGACACGGAGGTTGAAATCGGTTATTCGCTTTTACCGGAAAATTGGGGGATCGGGTATGCCACAGAAATGGTAGAGTTTATGATATCTTATGGGCAAATGATCAACAAGGTTCGGACACTTATTGCTTACGTGGCACCCGAAAACCTTCGATCACAAAAATTGCTCGGTAAATTTGGCTTTCAACTTTACAAAGAGGGACTGGTTAATAATTTACCCACCATGTACTTCAAACTAGAACTGGATACCCAAAATTTTTAAGAATTCCTTTGTAATTTGATGCATGAAAGGAGGAATATAAAATGGAAGTAAACCAGCAAATAAAAACAGGCCTTGATATTGATTATACCCGAAGGCAATTTCCTGCCCTAAAAAATGATTTCATATTTATGGACAACGCCGGCGGGTCGCAGGTTGTTGGAGACGTGATGGATAGAATAGGTCATTTCATGACCCACTATAACGTACAACTGGGCGCTTCGTACAGAGTTTCGGCAGAAGCCGGTGAACAGCTTGAGAATTCAACAGCCACACTGGCATCGTTCATCAATGCATCCAGTCCACAGGAAATAATCATTGGTCCCTCCACAACAATGTTGCTGCGCATTCTTAGCCTTTGTTTAAGTAAGGAATGGCAGAAAGGAGATGAAATAATTGTGACCAATTCGGACCACGAAGCCAATGTATCTTGTTGGATGGACCTGAGGGCGATGGGGATAGAAGTGAAAATCTGGCAAATAAATCCGCAAACACTGACATTCGATCTTGAGGATCTCCGGGACCTGATAACAGACAAAACGAAATTGGTTACCATGGTACATGCATCCAATATCCTGGGAACCATCAACCCCATTCGGGATGTGGCTCAAATAGTTCATGATTCCGGTGCTCTTTTTTGCGTGGATGGTGTCGCTTACGCCCCTCATCGTAGTTTGGATATGCAGGAGTTTGATGTTGATTTTTATGCTTATAGTTTTTATAAAACTTTTGGACCGCATCAGGCAATGCTTTTCGGAAAGTATGATCTGTTAAAAGAAATGAATGGCATAAACCATTATTTTATCGGAAAATCAGAAGTGCCTTACAAATTTCAACCCGGTAATTTCAATTTTGAACTTACCTACAGTCTTACGGGAATTACCGATTATCTTTTGAGACTTCACGATCACCATTTTCCAGATGAAAATGAAAGTATATCCAGGCTAAAATATACCAGGAGTTATCAGTTGATAGCTGATCATGAACAAGAACTCGCGGGTTATCTCCTGGATTATTTAAATGGCATTCCAGACATAAAAATTATTGGCAAAACGGATAACAGCCAGGAAAACCGAGTGTCCACCATATCATTTGTACATGACAAGTTCAGGAGTTCGGATATCGTTTCGAAGGTAGACCCACATGGTATTGGCATCCGGTATGGTGATTTCTATGCAAAAAAATTAATTGAGGATCTCAATCTGGTCGAAAGATACGGTGTTGTCAGGGTAAGTATGTTACATTATAATACAATGGAAGAAGTCGACAAACTAATTAAAGTTTTTCGGCAAATATTCTAACAACGGTTTGATTACAGATTTTGCTTTCTGTTAATGATCGCGGTTATAAATAGACCCAGCAAAGTCCACTAATACAGTTTTCCTTTTTGTTTCAATATCAATTTCGTCCAGGCATTTTAATGCTTTCTCATAATACATGTACATAAGTGTTTTTGTATGCTGATTCACACCCAGCTCTTCGTAAATTGAAAGCATATCGGTGATCTTTTCGCCCTCATTTGTAACGTTTATTAGCTCCAGTATTCGCTGTCGGATTTTTTCATCGGCAATTTGCCATGCCTTGATAAATAAATAGGTTTTTTTATTTTGGATGATGTCACCACCAATCCTCTTTCCAAATACATCCCCGGATCCAAATGTATCCAGCCAATCATCTTTAATCTGAAAGGCAAGGCCAAGATATAATCCAAAATTGTATATTAATTTTTTTTGAGCTTCCGTAGCAGTGGCTAATGTAGCTCCGATCCGGAGACATGCAGCGAGTAAAACAGATGTCTTATATTCGATCATTTTAAGATATTCTTCTTCCGTTACATCTTTGCGTTTTTCAAAATCAATGTCCATTTTCTGACCTTCAATAATCTGCAGGCCGGTTTTATTGAACAGGTTGAGTATTTCTTTTAATTGATCACCCGTGGTGTTCTTGCATAAGTATTGGTAAGCAAATATTAATATCGTATCACCGGCCAGAATGGCATTATTATCACCATATTTTGCATGTACTGTTGGTTCACCTCTTCTGATCAGGGCCTCATCAATAATATCATCATGCACCAATGTGAAATTGTGAAACAACTCAATTCCAAATGCCGTGTCCATTGCATTTGAAATGTTCCCATTAAACATTTCGCAAGAAGCTAATACGAGTAACGGACGTATTCTTTTCCCTTTTTGAGAAATAAAATAATGAATAGAATCATATACTTCATTTTGGATTTGTGTAAGTTTTACACCTCCAAAATGACGTTCATACAATTGCAATAATTCCGCAGTTGAATGCATGGGATACTTATTTTTCTATGCTAATAATTGTGAATCAACCCAACCAGTGCCAAATTTCATAAGAACTTTTAACTAATTACTTTATTCCCCGGAAATATTCTCATTATTGGCGGAATGATCAACTGGGATTAAACATAATTATCGATATGTATATGAAGTGTTGATCTGAATTTTAATTATTTCATGGTATTTCCTAAATTGTGACAAAATTGAAACATAATATAGAATGATGAAGGTGATATTCATTTTGTTATTAAGTTCTCCGTTTCTAACTACTCATGTATACTCTCAAAATATACACTACCCGAATCTTTTCAACCAACCGGAAAAGGTTGAAAGTGGAATTTACAAAGGATACGATAAGTATGTTATTGGCGACTTTGCGCTTTTTAATAGTACCAGGCGGTATGAAAACAGGCTTTTTGTGATCAATGAATTGAAAGGAACTAAACTATTTTCATTTCAGGATACCATTGAATTCACAAAAAAATTAATACCTCATTTTTTTAAACCCGACGGAGAAGATGCCCCGTTGGTAATTACTGTCAGCTCGATGGCAAATTACAGTTTGGGTACGTATGTATTCCTGATCAAAGGTGGAATTGCGCATAAAAGTGGATTTATTCGTTATAGCATTGACGACTATAATTTTTCATCATTGGGCAGCCAATGCATGATCCATGAAATAAACGGGCAAATCATTATGTCTTTCGATGATGTTGGTATCATCGATCTTTCATCGGAAAGAGTCATTCCGGGTGAATCAATTAAATTCAGGATTAATGAAGAAAGCATTATGAAAATTAATAATTAATTTAGAAGAAATCCTAAATCCGATCCGGGTGTCTTTTCTACGATTTTTCCTTTTCTGAATACCTTTATTGGCAGGCCCCCTCCGAGTATAACTTTTTTGTTTTCTATTATCAGGTAACTCCCTTCCTTCAATCCCACAACCATTTCTTTATTAAATTTAAGAAATTCTCTGATCCTGGTTTCCCTGGTTTCGCCCATGTGGGTTGAGCTTTTATCTGGATCGATGTAATGTGGGTTTATGTTGAATGGAACAACACCCAGGGCATCGAATGAAGGCGGATACACAATGGGCATGTCGTTGGTTGTCTTAATGGATATTCCAAGAATATTAGAACCTGCACTAGTACCCAAATAAGGTGTGCCTTCAACTAAAATATCTCGTAAAAGGTTGAGCATATCAAAGTCATACAAAGTTTTTAGCAGCAAAAAAGTATTGCCACCTCCAGTAAATATTCCACGTGCATTCACAAGCGCTTCCTGCATATTTGAGAACTCGTGGATCCCCTTCGTCTTCATCCCTAAAGTTTTAAAAAATGTTGCGGCAATCCGTGTATATTCATCATATGAAATTCCCCCGGGACGGGCAAATGGAATAAAAACAATCTCATCAATACCATTAAAGAAATGACTGATTACAGGCTTAAGATATTCCAGGTAACCGGAACCATATACAGTTGAAGTACTCGCTAATAATAACTTTTGCATTTTTAAATAAAATGTTGGAACTTATTAAAACATTAAATTACCTTCTTTTCAACAAACAATAAAACGACAAATGGAAAAACTAATCCGCTCCCATGTTGTTACCTTAATTATAATATTAATCACTTTCCCGGTGTTCGCACAGCAGGTAAGTGAATTTATAATACCAGAAATCAATTGGTCAGGATGGGATAAATACGACAAAAACCTGAAAGAAAAAGAAGCTTTTTTATCAACGCTATCAGAAAACGGCCAGCCAATATTGGCAGGAAACCTGGATTTTTTTAAAATAGTTGATATTGATGGTAAAAATGATCTGGATGTAATCAAATTAAATAACATTGATTCCACCAACCTGATGATTTATTTAAATAATCAGGATAACCTGAAACTAATCTTTTCTAAAGGTGTAGGTCTGATAGAACTCCATAGGAAAACCCCAATCAGTCCGGTTTGTTTTAAGACCGCAAAAATTGATAACTTAACCGGTAGAATTGAAATTGAAAATTACGATTTTTCAATCACAGGTGGAGATCTTAACTATGTGGTTTCACGCCATGAATTAATAGAACAAGGGACTCTCGACGTTTACAAAAACATGCCCCCCACTCATTTTAAAGTAAAAGCTAATGGTACCTCTTTAGTGATTGGGCCAGGACTCGATATATTAATAAGGGATTGTTCCAAAAATGAATCAGGGTATGCTATCGGATCTGTAAAAACAAAATCGGGGGAACTTTGGTGGAAAGTTTATATTCAGGAACCCGGTTATAAACTTCAAATGGGATGGTTAAAACGTTCGGATGTTCTCACTGATTATCAATAATAAGGTCAATCATTCTTTTTAATTATGTAAAGACATAAATCGTATGGAAGTCATTTGATTTGTGGCTATTTTTGGCTCCAAATAATGCATTTCCTATGCCCTACTCAAAGTATCATTTTATTGCAGTTTTTGGAGGATCAGTTGCCGGATCCGAGGCAGCTTTTCAACTGGCTCAACGCGGTTTTAGAGTAGTAGTGTTCGATCAAAATAAACTTCCATATGGGAAAATTGAAGATGGTCTTCCTCTCTGGCATGTCAGGCTACGTGATAAAGAGGAAAACCTGATCAATAAGAAACTTGATCATGAAAATATACGATTTATTCCAATGGTAAAACTTGGACAGGATATTGAATTCAATGACGTAGTAAATAACTGGGGATTTTCTGCAATAATTCTGGCAACCGGAGCCTGGCATGACCGCCCCATGGCTATCGATGGTATTGAAAAATATATTGGAAATGGATTGATTTATCAAAATCCGTTTATGTTTTGGTTTAATCACAAACATGAAATAGAATACGAGGGACCGGATATACGGGTGGAGGATAATACCCTGGTAGTTGGTGGCGGTCTTGCTTCGCTGGATGTGATCAAAGCCTGCATGATTGAACTTGTCTCAAATGCATTAATAAAAATAGGGATAGAGACCAACTTATTTGAACTTGAGCGAGGCATCAAGGGAGTACTTGAGAAATATGACCTTAACCTGAGCGACCTGGGCATAAATGGATGCACCCTTGTTTATCGTCGCAGGGCACAGGATATGCCCCTTACTAACCGGCTAAAAAATACACCTGAAGAAATCGAAAAAGCAGTATCCATTACCATAAAGATCTTAAACAACTTCAAAGAGAAATATTTATTCAGGTTTGAAGAATGCCTTTCACCTTTACGAATTATTGAAGGTTCCAATGGAAAGATTGAAGGTCTGGTACTGCAAAAAATGAAAGTGAAGGATGGAACGCTAACAGAAGTCCCAGATGAGACGAAAACCATTTCATGCAAATCGATTATTTCATCTATAGGCAGTCTTCCGGAACCAATTGAAGGCGTACCTACCGATGGACCAGTGTACAAAATAGCGGACCCTGTAAACAGCAAAGTAGCCGGGTATGATAATGTATTTGCGGTCGGAAATGCTGTTACAGGAAGGGGAAACATCAAGGACTCTTTACTTCATGGCAAAGAAACCACTCTTAATATCATAGATGATTACCTTGAATTTGAAGCGGAATCGTTTTCAAAAATGTTGCGAAGACAGGAAAATAGGATAGACGAACAAACTGCAAATATTGCCGAGCAGGTAGCCCATAAAAAATTCGAGAACGATAATGTCATTCAGTCTATTCTGGATAAAACAACTGCGCTACAGAAAAAAAGCAATTGCAATGGTAATTATATGGACTGGATCCGTCAACATTTACCAGAACGGCTCGAAAGTATGGTTAATCACTAATCATAACCGTATTGGATTTGCTACTGATTTTTTTACCCAACCCCGAACTATCCTTGTGAAATCATTTGTACCATTTATTTAATATCATAAGCATTTATCCGAAAAATATTAGCCATTCGTATAAAATTAATTATGATATCATAGTGATAATTTATCTTTGCATTTTATTTATTGAAAAAGAGGGGCTACCTAGATGTTTGAAAGTGTTATCAAATTAACAATGTTAATAATTATGGCTACGGCTATAGGTATAACTATATCATTCCCTGTCCATTCCCAGGATGCACTTTTACCTCTAAAGATTGAATCAGCACCAACTATTGATGGGATTCTGGATGAATCTTTTTGGCAGGAAGCACCGATGGTTACTGGATTCAAGACCTTTGTACCTGACTATGAAAAGGACATGGGACATAAAACGGAAGTTTATATGGCTTATGATGAAGACAATTTTTATTTCGCTTTTAAGGCTTTCGATGATCCTGATGAAATTAAAACTTCCATTGCTGCCAGGGATAGGATCAGGGATGATGATTGGATTTGTATAAATCTCGATTCATTTGATGATCATCAGTCTTTGTATGGATTTTATGTAAATCCAAATGGAATCCAGATGGACAGTAAATTCTCTGCAGGACGAGATGATTATGGAATTGATATGGTTTGGTATAGTGCAGGTCAGATAAATAAGGACGGATATTTCATTGAAATTCAAATACCATTTAAAAGCATCCGGTACCGGAACGATGAAATAGTAAATATGGGAGTAATTTTTGAAAGAAAAATAAGCAGGCTATCCATGCAGGGGACCTATCCGGCACTAGACCCCCAAATGGGTAAGAACTTTCTTATGCAGACCCAAAGAATGTCGTACAAAGACATCAGGAAATTCACACTTCTTGAAATTTTACCAGCCGTCACGTACGCTAACAGGAGCACGCACCAGGAAGGATCACTCAAAAATGATATTGACCGTTTTGAATTGGGGCTTACCGCTAAATATGGAATCACTTCCGACCTGATATTAGATGCAACAATCAACCCGGACTTCAGCCAGGTAGAATCAGATGCTGGCCAGATTGACATAAACCAGCGATTTGCCATTTTTTATCCTGAAAGAAGACCCTTTTTTCTGGAAGGAAATGAGGTGTTTAATTTTGCACAAACCGGCCATCGTGACGCTGTACGATCGGTGGTAAACACACGAACAATAGTAAATCCGGTTGTAGCAGGGAAATTGAGTGGTAAAATAGGTCCCCGGAACACCATCGCTTCAATCTTTGCACTGGATGAAATTATTGATGCTCCGGAGGGAAGCGAAAAAATGGCAAAAGTGGGTGTAATTCGTTACAAACGTGCGTTTAAAGGAGATACATACATTGGGGGTGCCTACACTTCAAGGGAACTAAATGGTTATTTCAATCGCGTTATGGGGTTGGATGGACAAATCAGGCTTACAAAAGCAAGTACGATTGATGCACATTACCTGCATTCATTTGACAAGGATACCATTACCGCCCCAGTACTGGATGACCATTCCTTCAAAATCGGGTATTCCCGCAGAACACGAAATACGAGTTATGGGTTATCATTCGCCGATATTGGTGATTTTAAATCTGATATTGGATTCGTAACGCGTACTGAAACAAGAAGGTACAATGGATATATAAGCCCAAAATTTTACTTCGATACTAAAATCCTTAACCGGATTGAACCGATTTTATCTGTAACGTATCTCCTGGATAAGCCAAGTGGTTTGTATGAATACAGTAACTGGTTAAACCTTAGTTTTTCATTCATTCGAAACTCAAGAATATCTGTCAGCTATAACCTGAAAAATGAAGTATTCCTCGATGAACTATTTAGCAGAAACAGCCTCCGTACTTCCATTAGCAGCCAGATTACAAAACGTATATTTTTTAATGTTTCCTACAGCCATGGTGATAAAATATACTATTCGGATACTCCCTTTCAGGGGGAAGGAACAGATATTTCAACCAGCTTAAACCTGCAGATATCCGATAATTTTAACTCCGAATGGAGATATACCTTTACCGATTTTTTCAACAAATCAACAGGAGAGAAAGAGTACGACTATTCAATTATCCGGAGTAAAAACACTTACCAGGTAAACAAGTATTTATTCTTTCGGGTAATTCTTCAATACAATGCATTCTGGGACCAGCTTGATACTGATTTTCTTGCTTCATTCACATACATCCCGGGTACAGTAGTCCATTTTGGCTATGGCTCTGTTTATACAAATACCAAATGGGAAAACAAGGAGTATGTTCCGGGTGATCATTTAATTGAAACGCGTAGGGGGTTTTTCTTCAAAGCCTCCTACTTATTTCGAAAATAAGAACTACAAATCGCCAAGTTGTGGCCTCATTATAATTTCTTCAACGACCGAACGGTTTGAAAGATTATACGAGTCAAATACCATTTTTGCGACATCCTCCGGTTTCATAAACCTGTCTTCCGGCAAATCTGTTCCCTCCCAACTTGCGGTGTAGGTAGCTCCGGGCATAATGGCCGTAACCCTGATTCCATCTTTCTTAAGCTCCTCACGCAGAACTTTTGTCATTCCCAGCATTCCATATTTGGCAATACAATAGCTTCCCCCATTTACATAAGGGACAAAACTGGCGGTCGAACACATTGTAAATATATGGCTACCGTTATTTTTTGGCATTAAAGAAATAAGTCCCCTGGTTATCCTGTAAGCACTGTATAAATTAGTTTCAATCATTGATTCAAGAACCCCTTCATCCTCCGTAAGTACCTGGCCCGGTATGAATGCACCTGTATTATTTACAAGAATATCGACACTCCTGTTCAGTTGCTTAACCCCGGAAATAAAATCCATAGTTTGTTCCTTAACGGATAAATCGGCCTTAATAATTGTAACAATTACATCAGGATATTCTGATGCGATCCTTACCTTTAATTCGTGAAGATCCTGTTCATTTCTTGCACAAGTGACAATATCAAATTTAGCTGCGGCAAATATCTCGATAATCGCCCTGCCTATTCCTTTTGTACCACCTGTGACTACCATTAATTTATTCATACTATCCTTTTATTTTTGGCTATATTCACACAATTTAGAAATTGAAATAACAATTAAAAATATACATCGGTTCTAAATGAAAAGTTTAGGCAAATATTTCATTTTTCTTGGCACTATTCTTACTAACAGGGAACAATTTAAAACGTACCTGAAGTTAATTGTTGACGAATGTGTTCAGATAGGCCTGAACTCGATTGTATTGGTAAGTATTGTATCTGCTTTTATCGGGGGTGTAACGACCATCCAAACAGCCTACAACCTGGTAAGCCCGTTAATTCCAAGATTTGTGATAGCACAAGTGGTAAGGGATATGACGATTCTGGAACTTGCACCATCCATTACTGCTATTGTATTTGCCGGGAAGGTAGGATCGAATATTGCCGGTGAGTTAGGCACCATGCGTATTACAGAACAAATTGATGCAATCGAAGTAATGGGTATCAATTCCGCCTCATACCTGGTACTACCTAAAATAATTGCTACCCTGATCATGTACCCGTTGCTGGTAATTCTTGCAGCTTTTCTTGCCATTTATGGCGGCTACTGGGCAGGCATAATTTCAGGAGTTATTACCGCAGAGGATTATATCTATGGAATACAGTTTGGTCTTATTCCATTCACAGTATCATTTGCGATGATCAAGTCGTTTGTTTTTGCGTTCTTAATATCATCAATTTCCTCCTACAAAGGATTCTATACACAGGGTGGAGCACTGGAAGTGGGAAAAGCATCAACAAGTGCCGTTACGAATAGTGTAATAGCAGTATTAGTGGCAGATTATCTGCTAGCTCAACTACTCCTTAATTAATCTCATATGATTAAGATTGAGAATATAAAAAAATCATTTGACGGTAAGCTTATCCTGGATAATATAAGTGGAGAGTTTAAACAAGGAAGAACCAATATGATCATTGGCGCCTCCGGAACAGGAAAGAGTGTACTATTGAAATGTATCGTGGGCCTTATCCAACCCGACGAAGGCAATGTCTTTTATCACAACCGGGAGTTTACGAGTGCTTCCCGTTCACAAAAAATTGAGATCAGGCGCGAAATCGGAATGTTGTTCCAGGGCGGGGCCCTTTTTGATTCTATGAGTGTGGAACAAAATGTAAAATTCCCACTAGACAGATTAACAGATCTACCTGAAGACGAAAAACTTGACCGGGTAAATCACGTGTTGGAAAGGGTTGACCTGGAAAATTCAAACAAAAAAATGCCCTCAGAACTTAGTGGCGGGATGAAAAAACGAGTGGGTATTGCCCGTGCTATCGTTAACGACTCAAATTACCTGTTTTGTGATGAACCCAACTCCGGCCTGGATCCGATTACATCGATTCGTATTGATAATCTTATCAAAGACATAACGGACGAGCTAAATATCACTACAGTTGTAGTTTCTCATGATATGAATTCCGTTCTTGAAATTGGTGAATATGTGATGTTTATGTATAATGGAAGAAAAATATGGGAAGGGAGCAAAGATAATATTATGGAGGCCACAGAAGATGAACTAAATGACTTCATATTTGCTAACAAAATGATGCAGATTGTAAAACAACAATCAAAATAATGCACTTACTGAAATGCTTCCAGAATGTATAACGGAAGTTTGTTCACTTTTCCTGCCATTATAAAACACCGACATTTGTAACCCGTTAATGAGGGTCTGCTGCCAGTTAATCCGCCAGTTAACATTGGCCCCCGGATATAATCCTGCTAACACCGCAAATCCTGCAGGTGAATTTATTTCACCCTCATATACAACGTTTGAAAAAGTCAGGGATCCCTGCAAATTGGTTTTGGATATTTTACTTAATTTAATCTCTGCAGTAAATTCATTGATCAATGCACTTTCCCCTCCCGATTCAGCATCGCCGACATTTTTACGATCTCGAATACCATATCCCATATTAAACCTGAAATTAGGTTTGGGCTGCCAGGTAAAAGATGGTCTTATCATTCTGCTATCGATAATATAATTCCTGTTATCTAAAAAATCGGATGCTGAGGATTCCTTTCCATAACGGGAAATAACTTTTAAACTATAAGGTCTTCCTATATTCATTCTGCCGGTAAAATCGAATTCACGGATCATTCGGTCTTCAAATCCACCGGTAAGTAAATTAAGGTTTCTTGTTTGATGATATCCCGAGTTTATACCATATTTCGAGTTGCCACGGTTAAAAAACCACGTAGTCCTGAAATTTTCGCGCATACTCAATATATCCGCTCGGTCGATAGGTTTTATGAAAGCAAAAAGCCTCGAACTTATTGATTCGTCGGTTATTCGACTTATGGATGTCCACACGGTGGTATTTGAGAATTTAGAGATCAGTGATTTAATTCCCCCTCCTCTCGACCAGGACATGGGAAATCGAAGGTTAAATTTATAGTTAAAAGTATTTTCAAAGGCATCGATGTACTCGGAAGAGGGTATAAATATTTTGGCAAAATTTCGCTCATCGATATTTGCTGCCAGAAAGAATTCATTCAAATCCTGAATACCATCCCCATTTTGATCAATCCATGTATAATTACCTTGTCCGGTAGGTACTTCAATGAAAACATATTCCTTCTTAAGTTCCCTGCTATTTGACACTGTCCAGGTAAGGTCATTTTTCACAACATTGTTAAAAAATGTTCCCAGCCAACCTATTCTTCCTGACAAACTATTTCCACTTCCAAAGTCAACAGTAGAATTTTTATTCTGCAATTGACGGAAAGTAACGGTAGCAGAAAGGCTTTGAGATGCACTGAATTGATTTGAGTACATCATATTAAGGGTTTGTGAATAATTACTCTCAACCATTTGCCCCTCAAAAGGCGCTTTTGTATCCCGGATCCGGTAATTTATGTTAAATAAGGAAGCTTCACTGTTCTCTTTTCGCAGATAAAACACATGCTCACTGAAGTAATTGGCGCTATATCGAATGGAATCATTATCTCCCATCATATTTTCTTCAATTCCCAGTGCATAGCCGGTCCGCCATCCGGAGATGTCATATGATAAATCAGTATGTACCTTTTTCCATGTGGCTATTGTACCATTTACATTATTATTTGAAAAAAATGCATTAGTTATCAGCCGGGCATTCCCAACTTGCTTGTTCAACCGTAAAGTATGCTGGTATCCATCAACAAAATCCTGTTTTTGTCTCTTTGATAGTTCATAGGAAAATAAATTCCGGATATCCTTCTCAATTCTGAAACCACTATTGAGTAAAATATCCGTTGCGGCTGTATCCTGATCCTGCGGTTTATAGCTCCAATCTCTGTCAAACTCAACACGACGAAACCGATCAATCGGATTAAAATTCTTATCCAGGTATTCTATCATCGCAAAACCTTTGAATTTATATCCTGAATTTCCTATTAACCGATCTTCGGTTTTTGCGGATACGTTCAGGGAAACTCCATTGTTCATTTCATTGTCAATATCTGAAAACAGGTTTTTGTCAGTTGATGAAAAAGAAAGTTGAGTGGAAATCGATTCATTGTCATTGATGGAATATGTACCCCCCACTTCTACCATTTGCTTTTTTGAAGGTGCAGGAATTATCGTATAGGGTACAAATTCACCCTGCGGTATTCCATTTAGAAGAGGGACCCATTCATACACCCTCCCATTTGCGGTAGTTACTACCTGGTTATAGTTACCATTCCCTTTCTCAACTTTAGAGAACCGTATTTCCCAAAATGCACTGTCAGGATGTGTGGAATATTGGAAGACTTCATTGCCATCAATCAGTATCTTTTTATACAGGATCCTTTCACGATCATATCCCACACTATCAGCTCCCGACTTTACTGCTTGTTCCAGTTCGTTACCAACATCGCTCAGGATCCCTTTATCTTCATCACTCAGATCGAAATTGGCCTGGTTTTTATTATCCTTTTCGCTGTATGCATCAACTGATAATCTGAACCTCCCAAAATCCTGTTGATGGCCCGCAGCCAAAATATAACGCGAATACCGATTATCTGCATATTCATAATCAATTCGTATCCTTGAGAACTTTGTAATAATAATATTGGATGTGAATGTAACTTCTCCAATATTATAGTCAATTATGTAGTCGTTATCAAATCCACGACGTAGCAATTTCCCGTCAATATACACCTTTTCAGAATTGGCCAGAACTACAATGAAATCCTGCCCTTCGGGTCCCTGGATTCGATATGGCCCCAGTATTCCCTCTCGCGCCTCAATGGATACGGTGGCAAACTTGCCTTTGGCAACGGCAGTTCCGGCATACGAGGAAGAGCTTGTATTTCTGATTGAAAAGTACGCTCCCTGAACATTTTTAGAATACTTTAAAAACCTGGACTCTCGATTTTTCAGGGCCACATCCCCTCCCATCAAACTGAATTTATCATTATATAACTTTATAAATACGCGATCAAGGTCCTGAACCTGTAAAGTATTACCCTCTGGTTGGAATGGAATATTCTGATCGGTTATCGTTGCCTGTAAATTCAAATTATCAGCCAGCTTCCCATCCATTACAAGGTTGAGTGATGAGTTTACGAACATATTTTGATTTGACCCTATACTAAACCCCCGGCTCAACCGGCCCATTGTATTTACATCCCCTGTCTCAAATAACTGACCTTTTTTTAAAGTCATTGGGGAAATAACTATTCCGTAATCCTTGAAATTTGCCGTTGAGTCGTACAGATCCATTGATTTGGAATAGTACTTTTTTTGTGGTATATCCAAAATTCTGTAACATAATAAAATAGAATCAGGAAACTTCGTGTGGCTTCGAACAGCTAACAAATTATTGGAAGTGTTGAACTCAAATATAAGCAAGCTGTCTGTAAAATCTTTAATAGTGAAAGAGGAAGGATCGACCACAATTGACGGATCCAGTGCAATGTTGCCAGGTCGAACCCATTCACATATTCTATTGTCTTTTACCTGCCCGGATACTACCTCTGCAGTAAGCAAAAACAATATGAAACAGGAAAGTTTTTTCATGAATTAGCGAGAGGTATTTCGATATAAAAGGTTGTTCCTTTTCCTATTTCAGACTCCACCCATAACTGCCCCCCTGATTGTTCAATACCATGTTTGGCAACCGCAAGGCCTATACCCGACCCCGTTTTTTTCGTACTGAAACCGGGGAGAAATATTTTATCCATTATGTCCTTCGAAATTCCAATACCGTTATCTGCCATCGAAAGTTGTATATTTTTCCCGATTTCTTTAACGGTCACAATTACTTTTACGGGCTTATCTCCCTCCGCTTGTTGCGCGTTCAACACTATGTTGGTGATGATCCTGCCCATTAATTTTTTATCGCCAGTTACTTCAATATCATTTTGGGTATCATTAAATAATATCTCACAGTCATTATGATGAAGCGCCACCGTTTTTCTTACCAGATCGCTTAAATTAAAAGGTTTCATTTCAGGTATAGGCATTTTGGCAAATGCACTAAATGAAGCAGCAATGTCCCGGAGCACATCAACCTGGTACAATAGTGTATTGACGGGTTTGGAAATTTCATCAGAAGATAATTGATCCTGACCCGCTAAGCGGCGCTGTAATTGCTGAAGTGTCAGTTTCATCGGCGTCAGCGGATTTTTAATTTCATGCGCCACGTGCCTGGCAATTTCACGCCAGGCAAGTTCCCGCTGATTACGTGCCAGTGCTTGCCGGCTTTCTTCAAGGTTGGAAATCATGGTATTGTATTCGCGAACGAGTCTGCCGATCTCGTCTTGTGAATCCCACTCAATAGGCTCATTGTAACCCAAAAAACTCATTTTATTTAGCTTGCCGGTAATTATGTTTAAGGGATAAACGAGATTTTTGGAGACAAAATAACTTAGAATCAGCAATAGGATAAAAAGCAAACTGAAGATATTCATGATGTTGGTGAGAACATTAATCTGCTGCTGTTCCAGGGCTTTTTTATAATTAAAAAACGGGAGGCTCAGTATGCCGATAATTCTTCCCGTATCGACTGTTTTCACGGGTACATGCGTAGTGTTGTAAATCAGTTTACCAACTCTATTGTCTGAAATCATGTTCGTCCCTGAAGTTTTTACGAGTTGCTGGTAGGCGCCGTGGTCCAGGTATCTTGATATTAGTCCTTTATCGTAAATATCCGGCTGGGTTGATATTATCAATCCTCCCGAAAGATTATACAAATCAGCATCCGTATTCAAAATAGCTGAAGCATTTCTTAATGACTCTGTAAGGTCTTCCCTTAGAGAAGGAGTTACCAGATAGTTGTCCAGGTTTGTCCTTATGGTATTGGCCAGTGCGTTCCCTTTTTGAATGAATTCATTTCTGATCGTGCTTTCAGAAGTTGAGTTTAATAAACTAATCGTTGTGATGCTAACAAGAATTAATGGAATGATGAAAGCAAGATTCAGATACAATTGTATCCTCGCTGCGAATCCGGCGCCCGTTTGTTTCACAAGCCTCAACCATGTTATAATTAATAATCCGGTTCCCAGGATTACTATAAGGGTTAGAAAAAGAAAAGAAAAATTAGACAGGAATTCCAATCCACTATGACCTTTTGCAGATACTACGATCGTTCGTCCTGCATTTGTACGAATGGCAATATGCAGGTAACCATTTTTTGAAACACCTTTGGAGTAAATGTCTTCCCTCAAAAGGGTATTGGAATCAAAATCGGATGAATAAGAGATCTCGCCACCTTCAAAAATCAGTTCTTTCCCGGAGAAAACTGCATAACTTACCTGCTGTGCCCTGTAAGTATTAAAAAGCCGAGTATCAACCAGTAGTTCAGGATAAACATTTTGTTCAAAAGTTCTGTTCTGCTTTAAATCAAGTAAAATATGCCCTACTACTGTGTTATATCTCCTGATATCAATAAAAGCAAGGTAGCGTTTAAAAAAATCTGACCGAAGCCGATTCACCTGGTACACTCCTTCAAAATCTGTTTCGTTTTGCTGTACTGCAAACCGGTTCAGTATAGTTTCATAGTCAATGGACGTGGATCCATCCAGACTTTCTCCCTGTTGGTTAAAAAGAAGAATTTGTACACTATACTTGTCAAGATATCTCCCCAGATACACCTGACGTATTTTTCTGCTTATTATATCTTTGGAAACAAAAGGTGAAGTCATCCAATTACTTATAAAAGGATCCTGGTTGACTTTTTTTACTGTTTCATCAATGAGGTATTCAGCAAACACATCATCTTCAATCAGGTTTTGGTTTGCATAATCAAATAAATCGTCAATTGTTTGAAATTTTTCAAGTGAAATAATGGAATACGATGATATCAGCGCACTTATAATAAGGATGCTAATAAAATAAAGCAGCGATAAATAGCTGGGTTTGAGAAAGTAAGTATAAATCCCAGACCATAGTAATAAGGATATGTACACCAATAACGTCCCTATAAGAAAAAATACAGGAAAATCATTTTCGATGAAAGAAAAAATGATTGATCCGGTTAAAACTGACATTATTAAATGATAGCGGGAAGAGGATGTTGCAATAAGCAGGATATTAAGTAAAGCACTGAATAAAAAATAAATGCTTATTGTATTAATTGTAAATAGAAAAACACCTGAAATCCTGGATCCCGTAAGGGCAAGTGAGTGAAAGATGTCCAGTGAAATTTGTGAATTGTCATAAATATCCCGAAGAATTAAAAATTGAAATGTGAGGGTATAATATAGTAATACAACCATTACCGACCCAAAAGTCAATTTTATGATTGTATTAAACGTTACAATCGTTTTTAAAAAACCATATCTGTAGACCCAATTTGAAAGAATAATTGAAGCAGAAAGAATGAAAATGCAAAACAAAAACAGATCGTAATAATTATTAAGGAACCATGATGATGCATAAATCCTGGAGTCAAACAAAAACACATTTTCAACGAGATTGAAACCGGAAATAATTTTCGATATCCCAAATACAAATACCCATGTGAACATAAACAGTGCAAAACCCAACCGATACTTGTTGTTTTCTGCCAGTGCACTGATTTTTAAAAATACAAAGATTAATATAGTGAGTAATGATATTGATATTAGTATTGTACTTACTACCTGGGCCCATTTATTTGTTTTCTTATAATTATTGCCAAATGAAATCGAAAAGAGTTGTTCATTTTCTAAGTAATATATGTTGTTGAATATTTTATTAGCGCTTATTTCAAAATCCGGACTATAAAATATTGATCTGTTGCAGGTTTTAACAAGGTACTGGTTGGGGAGGGGTGGTTCATAAGCCAAAGGAATAAATACAACCAGGCGTGTATCGCCGGCCACGGAAGCGATCTGCCACTGTTTTATAATACCTTTCCACCCCGCTTTTTCATAATATGCTAATTTTTGATCCATGCCCAATTTCTGAATATCGGGTACCATGGAGTTATCGGACCAGTAAATTAGTTTATCATTGTTGTAGACGAAAAAAGGATAATTCCCTCCAATGTCATCAAAATCAATTTGGATAAGATCAGGATTATCCAATTTGTCAATTACCTGAAGATAATCACGATCGACCTCCCTGATTTCATCCTTGAGTTTCTCATAAGAATTCGTAAAATAATCGTCTGCTCCCAACCTGGATTTAGAAATGAATAATAAGCTAAATCCGAGAATAAGCATTAAAATTCCCAGGAAAAGATAGTTTTTGAGAAATTTATCCTTCATTGCTAACGAAATTAGCAATTTTTCTATTTCAATAAAGGATTATAGCCAATTCCACCAAAAAGGTGAAGAAATAGTATTCTGGAAAATCGAAATATCCAGGGTAAAAAGAGAATAACACAGGAGGTAATCATCACTGAATTAATCCACAAAGGCAGATAGCCAAACAATCCATAAACTACTAACTCAACCACGATCACCAATCCAACTGCCAAGGCATAACTAATATACATTGCCCCGATAAAAAACCCTGGTTCAACACAAAAGGCCAGCTTGCAACAGGGACAGTTATCGTGCATCACACTAAATCTTTTAATATTCAATGGCGGATATTTAAACATTTTGCCAGACCGGCATTGGGGGCATTTCCCCTCAGTAATAGCTTTGAATTTGCCCATTTGCCTTACTCTTTTTGTACCACAAATACCCAATAACCATTACAGCGAAATAAGGCATCGCAAATAGGTAAAGTATCCCGAGGTTGATTTTTTCAGCAATTCCTATATTTCCATTGCTAACATTGTTTTCAAGGGTTGCCCGGCACATTGAACATTGTGCAAACAAGTCGGAAGTTGTAATAATCAAGCCAACGACAATTAATAAAAGATATTTACCCATTGATCGCATGAGGCAAAAATAATTAATAGTATTGACTTATCATCAGATATACAATCACACCTGAAATTGACACATAGATCCAGATAGGCAGGGCAAACTTCACGATCTTTTTATGTCGTTCTATTTTTCCTTTGAATGCGTAAAACAACGCCATAAGGATAAAAGGAGCTAATATTACTGCCAAAACAATATGGGAAAGTAATAATGAAAGGTACACAGCCCTTGAATATCCCAGAACGATTAATTCATCGGGTTCAAGCTCATTATTATTATTTATATCCCCAAAAACCTGCGAAGGAACATTTGCATGGTATATCGTATAACTGATGAAAAACAATATCCCAAGGAAAAAGGCAGTTAACATGGCCATTTTATGCCAAACAATATTTCCTCGTCTGATCAATATGAATCCTAAAAAAAGTATTATAACAGTAAATGAATTGATCATCCCATTGATATGAGGAAGCATGTAAACCCAATCTGACGCGACCTCCCCTGACTTGTTACTGTAAATCAGGTATCCTGTAAACAAGGGTAGTATTATTGAAATAAATACGATCAATCCTTTTGTACCTGTCTCTGAAAGTTTCATTGATTTTCAAAACTAATAATATCCAATTCAGCAGCCAAACGGTCATATTCATCAAATTTGCTGCCATCATAATAGCCCCTTATCGTCCTGTCTGTGTCAACCATTACAATGAAATGAAAGGGGTTATCAGACTCCTCCCGGGAAACCATCAGGTTACAATTTATAAAATCACGAAGGTCTGCGTTTGAAAGAGAAATATACCGGACCCCATCAATTGGTGGAACCTGAAAGAATGTGTCCTGTAAACCTATAACAGTAACACCTTTTATTGATTGTGAGAGGATAATCCTTCCCAGCTCTTTGGTCATTTTTGTTGAATTATTGTTCAAATCAGAATGTACAAAAAATAGCAATATTTTATCATAGAATTCATTATTAGTAATTAAGGTATCATGAATTGAAATTCGATATGGCTGATCAGCATTGATACCACAGAATTCCGAATGGATCCCCCCTGAATAATATTTTGGTATTTGATAGGTATTGCTTCCAAAAAACTTCAAAAATAAGTATATCAGAACCGGTGCTGCAAAAAGGAGAAAAAGGAAAGGTTTTTTCATATGTTCTAAAACAAAAAAGGTCAGGATTGTCCTAACCTTAAATATCTTATCTGAAGGTTATTTAAAATTTCAAATTATAAATTGCTCCACCTTCATAGATTAATGATATGATAAGCCAGATAACAAATATTGTTGGAATCAAAATAGTCCAGATCAATACTTTTCTTTCGTATTTAAGGTGCATGAATTCTGAAACAATGTAAAAGGCTTTAACAATGGTAAGGCCAACAAACAAAGAGGTACGGAGAACACCAGAATCCATAGTAAATGCAATTACAAATTCAATACTTGTAACAATACCAAGGATAATTGCTACCCTCCAAATTTGTCTTACCTTATCTTTATTTATGGGTTGTACAACAATATTTGATACTTCTTCCGCTGACATAGTTACAATATTAAATTAAACCAAATAGAAAAATGTAAAAACAAACACCCAGACAAGATCTACAAAGTGCCAGTATAATCCAACTTTTTCAATCATTTCGTAATGACCAATGCGGTCATAAGTACGTAATCCAACATTATAAAAAACAATCATATTGATGATTACGCCACTAAACACATGGAATCCATGAAACCCGGTTATAAAAAAGAAGAAATCTGCAAAATCGGGAGGACCATACTGGTTTATCGAGAGGTTAGCGCCCAGTACCTCGAATCCTTCCACCCATTTACCATTAATAAATGCATCAGCAATCGTGGGTTCTCCTGTACCCACGATGAAGTGTGTCCATTCCCAGGCCTGGCATCCCAGGAAAGTAATACCCCCAAAGATTGTCCATAACATCCATTTCTCAACTGCTTTACGATCCATTCGGTGCCCGGCTTCCACTGCCAGTACCATTGTTACACTACTCATTATAAGAATGAAAGTCATAATACCTACAAACACCAGTGGTATATGTACTCCATGTAAAAATGGTATGCCATCAAATACCTTTTCAGGAATCGGCCAGTATTTAGCTGAAAAAACAAAGGAATCAGTGTTTCCTTCAAAAGCAGGATGGCTAAATCTTACCATACCATAGGAAACAAGTAATGCGGAAAAAGTGAACGCATCAGATAACAGGAAGAACCACATCATCAGTTTACCGTAACTGACTTTCATGGGTTCGACACCACCACCCCAAAGGTTTTCATCAGGATCCGAAGCCGCAGATGTTGTGGTTGACATAAGTTAGTAGTTAGCGATTTAAAATCAAAAATATTAATAAATAAACCCAAAGTATATCTAAAAAGTGCCAATAGGAGGCACCCATTTCAATTAAGAGCATTTTTTTAGAATGTACTCTGAATTTAATTGCTGAATATAATAATATTATTAAAAATATCAATCCGGAAACAATGTGCAATCCATGAATACCGGTCAGAATATATAAGAATGAGCCTGATGGATTCCCAACAAAATATACACCCTGCTCAACCAGGCTTTGCCATCCTGAAAATTGGGCAAAAAGAAAAAATACACCTAACAAAAGGGTAACGCCAGTGGCAATTTTAACCATTGCCAGGTTATCCCTACGTGCGGAGATATATGCCCAGTGCATTGTAGCACTACTTATTATCAGTATGGCCGTGGAAAAGTACAAAACCGATGGCAATTCAAAATTCAGCCAATTACCTTCGGATTGCCGTACGATGTAGGCGCTGGTAAAGGCGGCAAACAACATCACGATCGATGCCATAAAAATCCATAACGCGAACTTTTTAGGGTTCATGGAAATTGGCTTTTCCGGTATTTCAGAAATATGCAAATCCTTTATCATAATTATAATTTATCCAAAATAAATGCCAGTTGTATAATTGGCAAATAAATAAATGAAGCAAACATTATTTTTAATGCGGCCTTCCGGGTTGGATTTTGCATCAGAGCCAGTGTAAGGCTTAAAAACAGGGTACCACTAACAATGGCAATAAATGCAGAATTTATTCCGGTAAGACCAAACCATGCCGGTAACATACTTATCGGGATCAGAAACAGCGCATAAATCATAATCTGAAATGCAGTATTCATATCTTTTTTCCCGGAATTTGGAAGCAATCTGAACCCGGCTTTCCGGTAATCATCATCAGCAACCCATGCAATTGCCCAAAAATGCGGAAACTGCCAGATAAACTGGATCCCGAAGATTATGAATGCCATGTAGTTTAGTCCACCGGTAGCCGCAGCCCACCCGATAAGTGGCGGCAAGGCTCCCGGTATAGCACCTACAAATACAGCAACAGGACCCACACGCTTTAGAGGTGTGTATAAAAAAGCGTACAATATCAATGAGATCAAGGATAAAGTCATTGTTAGTGGATTTGTGGATATCCACAACAAGATTAAACCTGAAATACCACTAAACAGGGTGAATATCCTGGCATCATTTACTGACAACCTTCCTGATGGTAAAGCACGGTTTTTCGTTCTTTCCATTACTCTGTCGTAATCAATTTCCATTATCTGGTTGATTGTGACAGCCGCCCCTGATATTAAAAATCCGCCAAAAAACAGTAACACCACTGTCCTCCAATCAATGGCCGGGGTGCCAAGAACATATCCAAAAACCGAAGAAAATGCCACTACCAGGGATAACCTGGGTTTCCAAAGCGAAATAAATGCGCCAATCCTGGAAGCAGGAGATAAGAACTTAGTACTGGCGGTGATGCTCCGATTCATTTCTAATGTTATTCTTTGGATTTATTATTTGTATCTTCAATTATAATGTCTCCACTATCCAGTCCTTCAAGTTTTATTTTTTCATTTTCATACGGAAGGTTTGACTCCGGCGTTTCTGAATACGGTACATTCTGAGGTATAAAATCCTCTTTTGAGCCAGGTTTACTATAATCGTATGGCCAGCGGTAAACAGCCGGTATTTCTCCCGGCCAGTTTCCATGTCCCGGATTAATCGGGGTTGTCCACTCGAGTGTATTTGACTTCCATGGGTTTGCAGAGGCAATTTTTCCTTTGAACATACTGTAAAAGAAGTTGAACAGGAATATGAATTGGGCCGCCATTGTAACCACGGCGGCAATGGTAATGAAAGCATTTAAATCCACGAATGAATTGAAGGCATCAAAATTCGTAAACGAATAGTAACGTCTGGGGAATCCTGCTATACCAATATAGTGCATTGGAAAAAAGACGGAATAAATACCAATAAATGATAACCAGAAATGTATATAACCCAGCCGCTTGTCGAGCATTCGTCCGAACATTTTCGGGAACCAGTGATAAACTCCTGCAACCATACCAAAAAATGCTGCGCTGCCCATTACAATATGAAAGTGGGCGACTATGAAATACGTATCATGAAGTTGTATGTCCAAAGCCGCATTGCCAAGAAAAATACCTGTAACCCCCCCGGATATAAAAAATGAAACCAGCCCGATTGAGAAAAGCATCGCCGGAGTAAAGATTATATTACCTCTCCATAATGTTGTGAGATAATTAAATACTTTCACGGCTGATGGAACCGCAATAATGAGGGTCAACAGCATAAAAACGGAACCAAGGAATGGGTTCATACCCGTAACAAACATATGATGTGCCCATACCACAAATGAAAGTATCGCAATTCCAATCAAGGACCCTATCATCGCCCGGTATCCAAATATTGGTTTTCGGGAATTTGTAGAAATAATTTCCGAAGTGATACCTAATGCCGGTAGTATCACAATATATACTTCAGGATGTCCCAGGAACCAGAACAAGTGCTGGAACAGTATTGGACTGCCACCCGAATTCGGTAGCGCCTCCCCTCCTATATATATATCTGAAAGATAAAAACTGGTGCCAAAACTCCTGTCGAATATCAGCAACAAAACAGCAGCAACTAAAACGGGGAAAGACAATACTCCAATAATAGCCGTTAGAAAAAATGCCCAGATCGACAGGGGCAATTTAGTAAACGACATCCCTTTTGTTCGCAGGTTGATCACAGTAGTGATATAGTTTATTCCGCCTAATAATGTAGAAACAATAAAAAATACCATGGAAACAAGCCACATTGTCATTCCAAGGCCGGATCCTGACATTGCCTGCGGCAGCGCACTCAATGGCGGATATATCACCCAACCACCGGAAGCCGGCCCTGTTTCAATAAACATCGAAATAAACATGATCACACTGGATAAGAAAAAGAACCAATAGGATAGCATGTTCATAAATCCGGAGGCCATATCACGCGCTCCTATTTGCAAAGGGATAAGAAAGTTACTGAATGTACCGCTGAGACCAGCAGTGAGAACAAAAAACACCATAATTGTTCCGTGCATTGTTACCAAAGCAAGGTAAAATCCAGGGTCAAGAGATCCTGTTGAAGTAATCCATTCACCGAATATAGGTCTTAACCATTCCAGGTTGGCATCGGGAAATCCAAGTTGTATCCTGACTGCCAATGACAGCATACCACCAATAAGGGCCCAGAATATACCCGATATTAAAAACTGCTTTGCAATTGTTTTATGGTCCTGCGAAAAAATATATTTAGTAACAAATGACTGCTCATGTTCGTGATCGTGTTGATCGTCATGGGTAGCCTCCGAAACATGTATGTCTGCTGTTGCCATAATTTTTTCTTTCTTACTTTCTTAGTGATTGGTTCAATTATTCTGTCGATATCCCTGCATTTATCATAGCAAGGTCTCTTATTTCTTCAGGTATTTTTGAAAGGTAATCCGGATTTTTCGATAGCCAGGAATCCTGCTCAGATTTCCATTTTTCATAATCTTCAGGTTCTTCTACCACGATGATCATCCGCATTGTAAAGTGACCTCTACCGCATATTTCCGTGCATGCAATCTCATAATTAAAGTCAGGGTTCCCTGTTTCTTCCCGCATATCTTCCGTTGATTTGGTTGGAACAAACCAAAAATGGGTAGGCATTCCCGGAACTGCATCCATTTTTAACCGAAAATGCGGCGCAAAAACACTGTGTAAGACATCCCTGGCGCGAATTTTAAATAACACCGGTTTTCCTTTGGGCAAATGAATCTCACGTGGAATAAAATCATCGTGTGCATTTCGGTCAGTAAAGTCGATACCAAAAGCATTATCTGCATCGATCAACCTGTAATTATACTCCCCCAGTTTTCCATCCTTTCCGGGATACCGGGTAGCCCATGCAAACTGGTAGCCCATAATTTCTACTACCTCTGCATCATCAGGGGCTTTACTGGTGATATCATTCCATGCTTTCAGGCCACTAAATACCAGTAACGATAACACGATTGCCGGAACAATTGTCCAGATAATTTCCAAATTATTATTTTCAGGGAAATAATGTGCCCTGGAAGTTTCCTTGTACTGATATTGGTAGCTAAAAACAAATAATATTATATGAGTGAGTACGAATATAAATCCTGTAACAGCCATTGTGATCCAGAATAATTTGTCAGTGACAGCCCCATGTTCCGATGCCAAAGGAAGATTGTAATCATCAAAATAAGTAATCGAATACCAGATCGTAAGCGCCCCGCTTAAAACCAGAAAAACTATCATTAATAAGGCATTGATCTTGTTGCTGGTCATGTCCACCTTTTCACCGGATTTTTTAGCAACACTTATCAGTGAACTGACACGCAGCAATGCGAATATTATTGCGATTACAAGGATTACTCCTACTATAAGAACGACATTCATCATAAGGACATTATTCTAATTTGCTAATTTCTTTTAATTATTTAAGTGTGATGATGCAGGCTTTCTTGAAGCATCGGATGATTTTTTGCAATTAATGGCACCTTGGCAAGATTGCTCAGAATCACATAAAGGAACGATGCCATAAATATCATTGTCACTCCAATTTCAATAAATCCCAACACACCATCAAATTGCATTGTACCCGGGGTAATCATCAGATAATGATCAATCCAATGTCCAGCAAGTACAATAATTGCCACAATCTTCACAAAAAGACGATGCCTTTTTGATTCACGGGTCATAAACAGTAAAAATGGAAATACAAAATTCAAAAATAAATTCACGTAAAAGAACGGCTTGTATTGTGTGGTAAGCCTTTCAATAAAGTAGATGGATTCTTCGGGAATATTGGCATAATAAATGAGCATGTACTGGCTAAACCAGAGGTATGTCCAGAAAATACTAAAAGCAAATACAAATTTTCCAAGATCATGGATGTGGTTTGCATTTACAACTGAAAGAAGACCCTGGTCTTTCAGTATAGCAACAATCAGAACAATCAGCGCCAATCCGGAAACCCACCAGGAAGCAAAAACATACCATCCAATCATGGTGCTAAACCAATGTATATCGATTGACATTACCCAGTCCCAGGCTGCAACGGAAGAAGACACTCCAAAAAATACAAGGAATATAGCTGATATCGAACGTGCCTTTGTCCATAATGCTGTACCTCCTTCCAAATCCTCACGTAACGACATTTTGCGTATCTTGAGGAAAAACCAATACCATGCACCAAAGAAGAAGATTAATCTGGCAAACCAAAACACAGGAAAACCGGGATGCTCTGAAGCAGGCCAGAAGAAAAACCCTTTTTTCCCACTGATTATGGGATCGTAGGTTGATGAAGACACATCATACAAATCGAGGTGCATCCAATGGAAAATATCCTTTCCTGCCACAAAAAATAAAATTATTGCCAGAATTCCTGCAATGGGTAACCAATAGCCAAATGATTCAGGTATTCGTTGAAATCCTACAGACCAGCCCGCGGAGGAGGCGTATTGAATCGCGACAAAAAATAAACCGATTACTGCAAGACCGGTAAAGAATACATTGTTTTGCCACATGGATACATAAACCCGTTTGAGCCATACAGGACTGCCATGCTGTTGCTCCCCTTCTTCTCCTTCCGATACCATTACATTTCCAGCAGACGTTAACAAAGCAGGAGTTTCCGAAGTACTAACGTTTAATGCCTGATCATCCGGTTCGTGTGATGCGTCTCCATTTAAAGCCAGCACGATGCCCAGTATCAGAAGTAAAATACCAGCAACGCCAAGAATCGCTATCTTCTTTTTTACCGAACGGCTAAAATCAAATTTCTCGTCAAAATTGTATTGTGTGTCAGACATAATTATTTCTGTTGCAGTACTTGTACGTATCTAACTATTTCCCATCTTTCTTTTACACTCAATTGCGAGGCATGGGAACCCATTCTTCCTTTTCCATGTGTAATTACATGGAAAATGTGGCCTTCCCCTTTGTTTTTAACTGCGGCAGATGTGTAAGATGTTACACCTGCAAACACTTCTCCCACTTTCCCGGGAGTTTGGCCGTCAATACCATGGCAATGCGAACAAAATTTCGTGTATAAATCTTTGCCATCATTCAAAACAGCAGCAGAACTATCCAATGGGTTTACCAGTACGCGTTCGGCCAGGGCAAAACTGTCTTTATGGATCCTGTAAGGTATAAAATCACCACGACGAATCGTATTGGGCACCGGTTCACGCATGTTCATTCCATGTGGATTATTAGGATTGGTGCTGTAATATTCCCCTACATCGGGATCTTCGGAAGAATTGACCCATTGTCCTGCAGACTTATCTGTTATCTGTATCAATGGTTCGTAGGAAATAGCATGGTACATATTAGGGGCATATTCATACCCCGGGTGTCCGCCCGAGGCATTGCAACCACCAAGAATTATACCCGTGATGAGTGTACTTCCTATTATAAATATATTTCGTTTTAGCATGTCTGTGCTATTATTTAAAATGTTTTATCCAATACTTCAGATGCGCCACTGGCACTCATGAGTTCATTTATTTCCTCTTTGCTTAGGTTATTATCCGCAAGGTCAACCACCATTACATGCTTATCATTTGTGCAACGTGCGTCAAACAACCTTGGCTTCTTAAAGGGTTTCAAATCAGCAACGACTACAAACGTACCCACCATCCCAAGCGCTGATAATAATACCGTTAACTCAAACGTAACGGGAATAAACGGTGGTAACGATGCAAAATTCTTGCCTCCGATAATCATTGGCCAGTCGTAACCAAGCATCCAGAACATCATTGTTAATGCCAGGATGGTCCCGGTAAGGCCAAACATAAATGCAGCTACAGGCAATCTTGTTCGCTTATAACCAAGGGCATGCTCCATTCCATGGATTGGAAAAGGAGAATATATTTCGAATATCTTTACATTCGATGCACGAATCTTCTTTACAGCTTCCAGGACCACATCTTGGTCATCAAATATTCCAACGGTAAAATATTTATCTCTTTCCATATTATTCAGCTTTTTCTGAATGGGCTTTTATGATACCTTTCACTTCCCACATATTGATAACCGGGAAAAATTTGGCAAATAGGAAAAAGGCAGTGAAAAAGAAACCAAACGTAAATAAATAAATGCCAACATCGTATCGGGTTGGGTAAAACATGGCCCAACTGGATGGAAGATAGTCTCTGTGCAGTGATGTAACAATAATTACAAACCTTTCAAACCACATCCCAATATTTACAACGATCGATAATATGAAGGTTGCGGCAATACTTGTCCTGATCTTTTTAATCCAGAATAATTGCGGTGATATCACATTACATGTCATCATCGTCCAGTATGCCCACCAGTAGGGCCCTGTGGCCCTGTTTAAAAAGGCGTAGTATTCAGCAGGTACTCTGGAGTACCAGGCAATAAAAAACTCCGTAATGTATGCAATACCTACAATAGAACCGGTCACAATAATAATGATGTTCATTAACTCGATATGCTGAATTGTAATGTAGTCCTCAAGATGAAACACCTTCCTTGTTACTATTAAAAGAGTAAGCACCATGGCAAATCCTGAGAATATTGCTCCGGAAACGAAATATGGCGGAAATATCGTAGTGTGCCACCCGGGAATTACCGAAGTAGCAAAGTCCATGGATACAATGGTATGTACAGAAAGCACCAGAGGGGTTGCCAGTCCGGCTAGAATTAAAGAGACCGATTCATAACGTTCCCAGTTTTTAGCGCCACCTACCCATCCAAAACTAAGTGCACCATAAATAACTCTTGAAATATTGTTTTTGGCCCGATCCCTTATAGTTGCAAAATCCGGAATTAAACCGATGTACCAAAATACCAGCGAAACAGTAAAGTAAGTAGAAATCGCAAATACGTCCCATAACAACGGAGAATTAAAATTCACCCATAGTGACCCAAATGTATTGGGAAGCGGTAATGCCCAGTAAAAGCCCAACCACAATCTTCCCATATGGAACGCCGGGAAAATCAAAGCACAGATTACGGCAAAAATGGTCATCGCTTCTGCGGCACGGTTTATGGACATTCTCCACTTCTGACGGAACAGCAATAAAATGGCAGATATCAAGGTACCGGCATGACCGATACCAATCCACCACACAAAGTTGGTGATATCCCATGCCCAACCTACAGTTTTGTTAAGCCCCCATACTCCGATGCCTTCCCACTCAAGAACTGCCATGGAATACATTCCGATCAGCAATGCCGTCATTGATATTGTTATGGCAATCTTCCATAGTCTCGTTGGTGCTCCTTCTACCTGCTTGCAAACGTCATCCGAAACATCAGCAACAGTTTTTCCTCCGGTTACGAGTGGCCTTCTTACTGAAGATACAACTTCCATATGTCTGTTTATCTATTTTTGTTATGCGTTTATTTCCTCTTGATCTTTATTTCTTATTTTAGAAAGATAGACTACATTGGGCCGGGTTCCTACTTCTTCAAGAACCGTGTATGCCCTTTCATCACTAATCGTTTTGTTTATTTCACCATCCCCTTTGTAATCTTTTATTTTCAGCATTTTAGAAATTTTACTTTCCCCATCATTCATGTCACCAAACACAAGAGCATCTGAAGGACAAGCACTCACGCATGCTGTAACTATTTCGCCATCTACAGGTCGTCGTTTATCAATTTTAGCAGCTAATTTTCCTGCCTGGATCCGTTGTACACAGAATGAACATTTCTCCATTACACCTCTGGAGCGAACAACAACCTCAGGATTTAATACCATTTTTCCCAAATCATTATTCATGGAAGAATTATCTGGAAACTGCTTGTTATCATGGTATTTGAACCAGTTAAACCTCCTGACCTTATAAGGGCAGTTATTGGCACAATATCGCGTACCGATACAGCGATTATAGGCCATCATGTTCAACCCTTCCGTACTATGAGTAGTAGCAGCAACAGGGCAAACAGTTTCGCAGGGTGCGTTATTACATTGCTGGCACATCATGGGCTGGAAAGTGATTTCCGGATTTTCAGAAGCCGTTTCCAAACCTGCAAGATCATCCATTGTGGCATCACTGCTATAATACCTGTCGATTCGGATCCAATGTAATTCCCTTCTGTTTATTACTTCTTCTCGTCCCACAACAGGAATATTATTTTCAGCCTGGCAGGCAATATGGCATGCGCTGCATCCTGTACATGAATTCAGATCAACAATCATTCCCCAGTGATGGTTAGGGTATTTATGACCTTTCCAAAGAGAAACATCATTGGGTTTAATCCCTCCCTTTTCTGTCCAGGAACTAATCCGGGGATTAAACGAACGGGCATTTTTCGGGTCCCTTTGGTAGGAACTAAGAATCGTTTCCTGAATTACATTATCCCTACCCATGTAGGTATGATGTGTTTGTGTTTGGGCCACCTGGTATTTCTCCTCAAGCCCTTCTATAGTTACTCCTGAAGTAACTGCATTATAATTTTGACCATTCAGGGATCCAATAAACGGGGTAGCATTCTTGCCAACATTGTTGGCTACTCTTCCAGCTTTTGTTCTCCCATAACCCAGTGCCAAACCAATTGTACCTTTGGCCTGACCTGGTTGAATAATTACCGGCATTTTATGAGAAGTACCATTCACTGTCAGAGTGACCATATGGGTAATGGCAAGTTCGGTTGCAATTCCCATAGAGGCAGCATCCGATTGTGAGATCGTAACATAATTGTCCCAGACACCTTTGCTAATGGGATCCGGCATTTCCTGCAGCCAGGGATTATTTGCTTGGGTGCCATCGCCAATTGCAATTTTATGATATAATGCGAGCTCGTACCCACCGGCTGGTTTATAATTTAGTGCAATTGCCTGTGCTGCTACTGCAATATTGGTACTGGAAGAAGGAACGGCATATGCATCGTTTCCATCAGGTTTCAGTTCATAAATACCATCCTGAAGTGATTTGTCCCAGAAATATTGAAATCCCATGGACTCAGACTCGCGGTACATATGGTTTTTCCAGTATTCCTTCAGGTAATCAAAGTACGACTCCTGATTGCCAGACCAGGAAAGCATACTTTTCTGTGCCTGCCGGGTATTAAATAAAGGTGAAATCGTTGGTTGTGTCAGGCTGTAGTAGCCATTCCTGGGCTCTGCATCATCCCAGGACTCAAGAAAATGGTGGTTTGGAGCAATATAAGATACTGTTGATGTGGTCTCATCCACACGATCAGAGGTACTTACTGACAATGATACCTTTTGGATTGCATCAGCAATTTCATTACCCCTTCTGTAATTATATACCGGATTGCAATTATAGAATATTACACCTCCAATATTTCCTGCTTTTAGATCATCGATGAAAGCATCCATTGACGCATCATCGCCTTTGCGAACATTGGAATATCCATAAAAATTAATTGTGGCACCATAGTTACCCAGCATTTCATTAATACCATTCACAGCGGTCTGAATGGAGGGATCGTTGGATCCGGATACTACCAGTGATTTCCCCCGGTTTGCCCATAACTCATTCGCCGCTTTGTTTAGGTATCTAAAATCAAGATTACCACTTGAAATTGTTGATTGTCCGGCTTTTACAGCTATCTGATTATAGATTGCAAGAACCAATGCACCTTCCTGTGATGGTTTTATAGCCGTCCGGTAATCCGCATTCGCCCCCGTCAAAGACAAGTTGGATTCAAAGTGAAAATGTCTTGACATTTTACGATGCTGTGCATTTATTTTCCTGTTTTTGCTGTACTGTTTTGCAAATTCTATAGGCGAGATCCATGTCCCAAGGAAATCGGCGTTCAGGCTTACAATGGTTTGTGCTTTGCTGAAGTCGTAGAAAGGAATCACACGAATTCCAAAACTCTCTTCGTTTGCTTTCAGCATTCCGGAGGCAGAAATCGAATCGTAAGTTACAATTTCTGTTCCAGGGTATTTCTCCTTAAATTCTGACAACAATTGAAGTGTAGCAGGGCTTATAACTGTATTTGTAACAATTCTAATCTGACCACCAGAAGCTACGATTGCTGAAAGACCTTCGGAAACTTCCTTATCCAGTGTATCCCATGAAACATTATCCCCATCTTTCATCGGTCCTTTCAGCCGCTCTTTGTCATAAAGTGAAAGAACGGATGCCTGTACCTGGGCATTGGTGCCTCCCAAAGTCACGGAAGATAACTTGTTGCCTTCTATTTTAATAGGCCTTCCTTCCCTGGTTTTGACAACAATACTACAATAGTCACCGCCCTCGTTATAAGTAGAAGCATAGTAGTTAGGTACTCCAGGGTCTATTGTTTCAGGTTTATTTAAATAAGGAATTGCTTTTCTTATCGGCGCTTCACACGCAGCAAGCGATGCAGCGGCAACACCAAATCCCATCAATTTAAGAAAATCCCTTCTGGAACTACCACCTTCGTCGCCAACCGGGAGGTATTCGGGGAACTCCTTCTCGGCATTTTTTACAAATTCAGGGTCATTGGTAAATTCCTCGATCCCCTTCCAATAACGTTTTTTTGTCTCGTTCATATGGATATTAGAAGAAATACTATTTCAGTATTTAAAAGTTAATAATGACATTTAGCACATTCCAAACCGCCGATATCTTCAACTTTCAGCGCCTCAACGCTGTTATGTAATTGTACCAAATTGTCATAATATGCATTATCTTTTGTTTTTACATTTGTTGTTCGATGGCAATCAATACACCATCCCATTGTCAGGTTTGAAAACTGTTCGACTACTTCCATTTCCTGAATTTCTCCATGGCAGGTCTGACATTCAACACCACCAACCTGAACATGTTGTGCGTGGTTGAAATAGGCCAGATCAGGAAGGTTATGAATACGCACCCATTCAATGGGTTTATTATTCTCAATTGCTGCGTATATCTTTTCAATTTCTGCGGTACCACCATCGGTTTTGGTCCCTTTTGTAATGGCCGAATGGCAATTCATACAAATGTTCGCAGACGGAATATTCGCATTTTTGCTTTTGGTTACTCCGGTATGGCAGTAATTACAATCAATTTCAAATTCACCGGCATGCACTTTATGAGAATATGCGATGGGTTGCTTGGGTGAATAACCTTGCTGTACTCCAATATTGTATAGCTGATCAATCATTCCTTTGAAAACAACAGCGGTAACAATAAATGCTGTCAGGCCAATAAATGCTTTGTGTTTTAACAGGGCGAAAACATCGAATCGTTGCCAGATTAGTTCTTTATCTGATTCTGATAAACCTGATCTCTGCTGAAGGTGTTTTTTTATTACAGAACTTATCATCACAAGCACTACAAGTAAAAGGACCAGCGTAACAATTAATCCTGCAAAAATAATGTTGAGATATTTTGATGGAATACCTTGCTCTTCAGCAGGTGTTGCTTCCCCTTCAGCAATTGTAACTTCAGCCACAGGGGGATTATCTGTTTGATCTTTTATATAAGCGATGATCGATAATATCTCCTCATCGCTGAAATCAAATGGCGTCATTGCTACGTTATTATATTCCTCATAGAGAGCAACAGCATATTCATCACCGCTATCGATTACTTTTTGTGAATTTTTAACAAACGCCAGTATCCATGCTATATCCTGCCGGTCATATACATTTTGAAGTGCGGGCCCAATCAACTTTTGGTCAATACGATGACAGGCCTTACAATTTTGGTTAAATAAATTCTCGCCTGCACTTACTACCGCGGGATCACTAGGTATGGCATCTACCTGTGAGTAAATTTTTTGACTTATGCTTAACAGCAGAAAAAATGAAAGAAGAAAAACAAATTGTTTTACATTCGATCTTGAATTGTTATTCGATTTCATCAAATAAGACTAGGTTTTAAAATTGGTTACAAATCTAAACTCACTTATAACTTATTCAAATTTATTTCACTTCATTTTATGACAATCATCATGTTTTCTTCAAAAGATTGCAAAATCGTGCTATTTACATCATTTTTATTCAACAAAATTTGAGATTAGATAAAAAGACAGAATATAGTATTTAAAACCTTATAGGCACCAATGAAGTTTTGTTGTTTAGGTTCAACATACTTTTTAACATTTGTCATGAAATTATTCTTGATCTTATATTAACTTTATCAGGTAAAATAAAATCACATCATTTTTAAAATATATACACATATGGAAGAACTAACTAAAGCGAGTAGCGATTACCTTCTCGAGATTGGTATCGAAGAACTTCATAAAGAAAGTGAAGTATGGGTTTCCCGAATAAACCTGTGGAAAAGAGAACTTAATTTTTTCCAAAAATTACTCGATACCTTTTCATTAAAATTTAATAAAGAAGAAGATAAAAAGACCGCGGACCATTTTCAAAACCTTATTATATATTACAATGGTGAATTGCTTGAGAGTTATAAACAGGCTGTAAGGCGTCAGGAAAAAAACCTTGGGATGATGCTCACTAATGGCACCCAAATGGATGAAGCTGCCTTCAGAAACAATCACATCGGATTAAAGGAAAAAATTGATAGTTTTGACCACGAATTCAGAAAAACAAAACAGGAATTTTTTGATTTCATAGAGATCAAACTGTAAAATCAAGAATAATCATGGAATGAGAGCCTGCAAATTAATTTTGCCGGCTTTTTTATTAAATAGCTACTAAGTCCTGTTCTCAGTTATTATTATGATTTTAATCATAGGAATTCTTTTTATATCAAGTAAATTGATGTATCAATTCATTTTTAGAGAGGCTGAAATGTAACAAAGGTTTTTTGAGTGAAACGAAGAACTTACTATCTTCCTTTACCATCGATTCAATTTGACGGTGAGGGAAATTTAGATCAAGTAAGGCGAGGTGAAAAGGGTCCGGAAATGGGCCCTTTTCTATTTCACAAAAATTAAGAGAATCTCCAAAAATTGTAAATTACAGATATCTAATTCTAACGAAAAAATGGATTATTAAAAAAATTTATCATTTTTGGTAATTCATCATTTGGGCAATAATAGAAGTTGATTAAGCACATCATCTACAGAATACTCAAATTCAGGATGAGCATTGCCATCCGGATTTTCTACAAAAATATAGGTATAAGAGGGCTGGAAAACGTACCCGAAAAAGGCCCGATTATTTTTGCACTGAATCATCAGAATTCATTTCTGGATGCATTTTTAGTTACAGGAACTACACCTCGAAATCCATATTTCCTCGCCAGAGCAGATGCATTTAATAATAAAATTGCATCATTTTTAATGGATATTATAAAAATCATGCCTATTTACCGTATCCGGGATGGAATTTCTAATTTGAAAAAGAACGAGCAAGTTATTGATAGGTGCAGAAGTATTATGCAGCACAAACATCCTGTACTAATATTTCCCGAAGCCAGCCACGAATACAAATGCATGTTGCGCCCGTTGCATAAAGGAATTGCCCGAATTGCTTTTGGTACTGAATTTGCTTCAGAAATATCCCCGAAAGTTATCATTTTACCTGTGGGAGTGCATTACGAAAACTACAAGCAAGCCGGGTATAATGTGCTAATAAATTACGGCAAACCAATCAAAGTTTCGGATTACGAAGATATCTATAAAGAAAATCCCAAGGAAGCCATGGTTTCATTATGTGATAACCTGGCTTTGCAAATGAAAGACCTGATGGTGGATATTCAACCACCCGAGCGTTATCATGACAACTATGAAAAATGGATGGCAAACCGAGGTTATTTCAGAGACCTATGGATGCAATTTGATCATGATCAGAAGTTGGTACAGGAAATAAATAACGAACCTGAAAAATATAGTTCGGATCCAAATGCAAATTTAAAATCTCCGCGTAAATGGCGATTCTTCCTCTGGCCTGTTTATGCCTTCTCTTATATCTCGTTTATTATACCCCATCTGATTGTGAAAGGTTTGTTAAAATATCTTTTTAATGATGATCAGTTTGAAGCCTCAGTAAAAGTTTCTATCTGGTTCATTATTGCTCCCGAAGCACTCGTCTTTCAGGCACTTATAATCTACCTGCTCAGCAATCTGTTATGGGTAGCAGTGCTGTATGTATTTTTGTCATTAATTTTCGGTTACCTTACAATGAAATTTTATTTCCCTAAATAATTGCAACTATGGATATCAAAAAAATTATATACTATGGGGCAATCTCTCTGATGATCCCGACTTTTATCATCGTTATATTCTACAAAGACAAATATCCGAGTCTTGCAATGGGCCTTGCCGTTGGAGGTATTGCCTTGCTGGCTTTGATCACTTTTGTTGATTTCGGCAAGGGAAAGAGGAATAATTGAAAAACGTATCCGTAACAAAACGACACCGATAAACTACCAATTTTGAGTTTATATTACAATTTTATAACACGGATAAACAAGATTCAAATTTAGTATCCCATCCGGGGATGGATTATTTCTGCATAATTTTATAAACGCCGTTATTTCGATGTAAAAGATTGCATCATTTCTTAGCAGGTGGATGAATATTACGGGATTTCATAAAATTTTCTCCTGAAATTTTATTGATCTTACTCAAATATTGAACGATCATCTGATCATTTGAATGGTAATTCGTTTTCTTTGCCGATTAATTAAAAAATCTAGATGACATTAAGTAAGAAAAAGAAAAAAGTAGCATACCTGTGCATGGAGTTTGCACTGGATAATTCGTTAAGGACTTATGCCGGTGGATTAGGGATATTGGCAGGAGATTATATAAAAGGAGCAAAAGATCACGGCTACCCGATAGTAGGGATAGGAATCAAATGGAAGCAAGGTTATACTGACCAACGGGTAGATGAAGAAGGAAAAACCTACGACACCTATCATAACTATGATTACGACTTTTTAAAGGACACGGGAATTACAGTAAAAGTTACGATTCGGAATGAGAATGTTTATTGTAAAGTCTGGAAATCAGATTCATTTGGAAACAATCCTACCTATTTACTTGATACAGATATACCGGAAAATGACGAAAGATGGATAACCGGTCAGTTGTACGGGTGGTTTGGCGAAGAGCGAATAGCACAGGAGATGGTGCTTGGTATTGGTGGTATTAAAGCGCTACGGGCACTGGGTGAAGATGTTGATATCTATCATTTCAATGAAGGGCACGCTCTGTTTGCAGCTTTCGAACTTATACGTGAAAAAATGGCTGATGGAATTACCTACAAAGAGGCATTCAAACAGACCCGGCAGGAAATCGTTTTTACAACACATACCCCTGTTTTGCAGGGCAATGAATCCCATCCCATTGAAAAACTTATTTATATGGGGGCAAATCACGGATTAACGGAAGATCAGATGATCAATCTCGGGGGATCACCATTTAACATGACTGTAGCAGGCCTCCACATTTCAAAGAAAGCCAATGCCGTAGCACAGTTGCATGGGGAAACTGCCAAAAAGATGTGGGCGCATGTTGAGGATTCAGCTGAGATCATTGCCATTACCAATGCAATTCATAAACCTACCTGGGTGGATCAGAACATGCTGGATGCTGCTGAATCCGGCAACAATTTATGGGAATCACATCAGGGCAACAAACGGCAGTTGATCCGGTTTATTGAAGAAAGGAACGGTGTTCAATTCAGGGAAGACCGTTTACTCATTGGATTTTCAAGGCGGGCAGCACCTTACAAAAGATCAAACCTGATATTTTCCGATACCTCGGTTATTGAGCCGCTTCTCCAGGAGCAAAAAATTCAACTTGTATTTTCAGGTAAAGCTCATCCCTTGGATGATACCGGTAAAAAAATCGTTGAAAACCTGGTAGAAATGAGCAAAAAATACCCCAATGCAGTTACCTTTCTGCAAAACTACGACATGGAAATCGGGGCACAACTTACGCGTGGATCCGATGTATGGCTCAACAACCCGCGCCGGCCAATGGAAGCAAGTGGCACCTCAGGCATGAAAGCTGCAATGAACGGAGTACTTAACTTCAGTATATTGGACGGATGGTGGCCGGAAGCATGTGAGCATGGAGAAAATGGCTGGCAGTTTGGTGATGGATTTGAAAGTAACGATGTGGAAGAACAGGGTGCCCATGATTTAAAAGGATTGTATGACGTGTTGATCAATGAGGTGATCCACACCTACTACAACGACAAAAACCGTTGGGTAAAAATGATGCAAAACAGTATTCAAAGTACACGTGAAAAATTCGCCGTTAAAAGAATGTTGGAAGAGTACTACGCCAATTTATATTGACTTTAATTTCACTTCTGAATCATTGATCGCTGGTATTATTTTATGAATATTCATTAGCTTTGCAATTGATTTATGGTGCTGTGGCCGAGTGGCTAGGCGGAGGTCTGCAAAACCTTATACAGCGGTTCGAATCCGCTCAGCACCTCAACAAAGAAATGGCCGCATGCAATCGCATGTGGTTTTTATTTTGAAGGAGATTATTGAATTATTTCATTAAATCACCTTTAAATAAAATCGACACGTTTAGTGTCGGCCATTTCTTTGTTGACGACCGCCCCCCAGGATCGCCGAGTCCCGGCTACGGAGCGAGGCAATCCGGAGTACCAAATCAGACACATTCTCGCTATCGCACGGAACCTGTACTTGTTAACTAACGGCGGAGCAGGGGTAGGTAGAAGAAGTCACGGAAGTAACTTCCGCGCCAGTGGATGTGGATATCTTGTTGAGTTGCCCCCAGGATCATCGGGTGGAGCGAGGTAATCCGCATTGTTATACGAAATTGGCACGCACTGCAAATGCGCGCCAGTGAACTCCAAAGTTTGGGATTATCTGGTCAAAGCCAGATAATGACGGATATATATATAGTTTTGGATTCCACCAAAGGGAGGCAAACTTGAAACAAGCCCGCCTTTTGTCAGACAAGCCCGCAGATGACGTGTATTATAGTTGGTGAGATTCTGTGAAACGATCCAAAAAAAAGGTTCGGGATGACAGTGAGTTATTTCTCAAATGTTAGTTCAATCTTCAATGAGAGGTCTTCATCGGTACCATCATGATCCAGGTCCTCCGAATCGTTTCGCTCGAAACTTACTATCAAAGTAGTTGAATTCAGGATAACAACATCCATTACTGTACTTTCGTAATTACCATTATTGGTAATAGTTAACGTCTGATTATTATTAGACAACTCCCAACTGCCTGTACCTGTGGGTAAACTGCCAAAGTTGGATAAATAAGTATAATCCGGAAAGTACTCTATTGATCCCGATAATTCCTTGGTAAATGCCTCAATTAACCCTTCCACGAAATCCTCCACTTCACTTCCTGATAAATCAAGCTCTTCCTCGTACCATTGCAAAATCGGTGTGTCATTAATTCTTAAATCCAGGGAGGATGCGGTGGTAGTCCACATGCCAATCAGGTCAATTTCAGCCTGATTTTCGTTCTCATCTTTATTACAACCAATAATCAGGATGGAAACAAAACCAATAATCAAAAATGAATTTCTAAATTTTAACATGTTTTAAATCCTTCCGGACTTAAATATACAATACGCTAACAAAAATATTGCCCGTCTCAACCGGATAATCCAGTCAGGACGGGCAATCTATTAATAATAAATACTTTGTCGAAAATGGGTCGTACTAAACCTTATTTCTCAAATGTCAATTCCATGTTTATTACAAGGTCTTCCTTGGTCCCATCATCATTCATATCTTCAGATTCCACTTCTTCTATTCCTACTTTCAGGGTAGTTTCAGTGAGGGTTATCACATTCAACTCCATAGGGCTGTCGTCATCACCTTCTGTAAGTATAAGCGTCTGATTGTTATTAATAAACTCCCAGGTACCACTTTCTTCGGGATCATCTCCGAAATGAGCTGTGTAAGTATTATCCTCATTAAAAGTGATTGTTCCTGTCATGCCTGACATTTCTTCAGCAAATAAATCCGCATACTCCTGAGCTTCAGCATCGCTTAAATCCATCGCTTCCTGTAACCATTGTGCCAATGGCGTTCCATCTACTGTCATGCTTACAGAAACATTGGTTGCTGTCCACTCACCGACCAGGTCAATGGCACCATTGTTTACAGGTTCATCATCATTATTACATCCTGTAATCAGAAAAGTACCGAATATAAAAAGCCAAATTAAATTTCTCATTGTTTTCATGATTTTAGTTTTTAGTAATTTTGTTATTAATGTAATAGACTATCTGGAGGTAACCCCCATTTGAATAATTTTTTTTAGTAATATTTAATAATATACGATCTCAGCTATTCCAGCCTGTTTTTGAATGTAATTTACTATCTAATGGTAACTCCTATTCAGACAATTTTTTCAAAGTAATACCGTATTTTGAGAGATCTCTCAGAAATTTCCAGAACAAGTTTATCACCAACGGCCATCGTACTATCAATAATATCATTCCACTGTTTGGTTTGTGAAATGTTGATTCCGTTTTTCTTTTTACAGGCACGAATTTTACCGGCCACCTGGATGCGGGTGCTCCATACCTGCAACAACTCCTCATCGATATCATTGATTTCATTGATTTCGTTTCGCAATGATTCCAACGAACTTTGCGGATAAAAAACAAATCGAAGTAGTTGCAGGATAATGAGATTTGGATGGCTCACAAATACCTAGACCAGCTTATACGATATAGCGGTTTCCTGCATTTGGACATTACCTCACGTTTTGCTAGTTTTATTACTAGGGCGGTACCTCAGGTGGATTTCCGCTACATCGTATCACCCCCATCCGTTAATCATCTGTTTGCAGGCTACCCAGCCCATAACTCTAATCCCCGATGGAATTATTCAAATTTTTTTTAATTCACTTTATCGAAGGTGACCTCTACCTGTAAGGTAATTTCCTCTTCCGTGCCATCGTTATTGAAATCACTCGTATCCAATTCTTCAAGGCCAATTACCAGTGTAGTTGCATTGAGAGATACAATTTCAATTTGTGTGGTTTCAGTGGTGCCGGTTTCTGTTAATAAAATAGTGGTTTCTTCATTTATCACTGCCCAGGTCCCTGTCTCTGTATTACTCCCTAAAGTCGAGGTGTAGGTTAGATTAGCTTTGAATTCAAACGTTCCAAAAAATTTCTGGACAAAAGCATTAAGGTATGCGTTAACGTCTTCTTCATACTCACTGAGCTCTTCATTGGTGAGATTTGTAATTGATACATTCAACTGAACCCCGCCAACAGTTTCCCACACACCTATCAATTTAAGACTTGTTTGGTCAAGCCCTTCATCATCCTTATTACATCCTGAAATCAGAACAGAGCCAATTATAAATATCCAAATAATATTTCTCATTCTTTTCGTCTTTTAGTTATTAGTAATTTGGTTATATGTAAATATACTACATATGAGAAATCCTGTTTGAACAAATTTTTAAAGTGATAGTTAATAATTCAGGAACTCACCTTTTCCAGCCTGTTCATAACTTCATTCTGATGATTGATTGATTCCTGGTGAACACTCTTGAGAAACCGCTCAAGAAATTTCCGGGACAACCCAAGTTTGCCACCTACAGCCATCGTTTTATCAATAATATCATTCCACCGGTTGGTTTGTAAAATGGTAATTCCGTTTTTCTTTTTATAGGCGCCAATTTTATCGGCCACCTTCATACGTGCGCTCAATACCTGCAACAACTCATCATCGATCTCATTGATTTCATTTCGCAATGATTCCAGCGTATGACTGGCATCAGCACTTTGAGGATCCGGTTGACGAAGCACAAGGCCATCCAGTAAATTTTCCAGAGCATCAGGAGTTAATTGTTGGTTTTTATCACTCCAGGCATCATCAGGACTAATATGTGATTCAATCATAAGCCCATCGAAATCAAGGTCCAACGCACGTTGAGATACCTGTGGAATGCATACGCGGTTGCCACAAATATGGCTCGGATCACATATGATCGGCAAATCCGGAAACCGACGCTTCAATTCAATAGGAATTTGCCATTGCGGTTCATTCCGGTACTTGGATTTCCCATAGCTGCCAAATCCACGATGCACCGCAGCAAGTTTTGTTATACCTGCACCATTCAACCGTTCAAAAGCACCTATCCACAGTTCAAGATCAGGATTTATGGGGTTTTTCACAAACACCGTTGCATCCACTCCTTTCAATGCATCGGCAATTTCCTGCACAGCAAAGGGATTCACGGTAGTTCTCGCTCCAATCCAGAGGATATCTACTTTATATTTCAAGGCGTTAAATACATGGTTAAAATTTGCAACTTCTACTGCGAAGGGTAAGCCGGTTTTATTCTTCACTTCCTGCATCCATTCAAGACCCGATGACCCCACCCCTTCAAAACTACCGGGACGGGTCCGGGGTTTCCAGATACCAGCACGTATAACATTTACTTTGCCCGTAGATGCCAGTGCTTCACAGGTTGAAACCAGTTGTTCCCTGGTTTCTGCACTGCAGGGACCGGAAATAACTACCGGTCTGTTTTTCATTAAGTCTATTTTTGAAAGTTTCATGCTATTCTAAGTTTTCGATTTTCAATTGGTTCAATATTCCTTTTCATTATTCTTTCATGGGCTGATCGCCAAAGATCCTCATTGCTGCATAGCGATACACGGATGTATTTATCGCCCCGGTTACCGAAGATGTGTCCGGGGGTTACAAATACTCTTGCCTGATGCAGAATAGCATCTGACAAAGTTTCGGATGAATCCCAGGTATCGGGAATCCTGGCCCACACAAACATCCCTGTCTGCTTTTTGGAATATCTACAGTCCAGATGATCTAAAAACTTCCAGGCCAGTTCTCTACGATGCCGGTAGGTCTTGTTTTGATTTAAATACCATGTTTTATCTTCTTCAAGCGCTTTAATAGCAGATAATTGAATAGGAAGAAACATTCCGGAATCCATATTACTTTTAAACCGGAGGACAATATTAATAAGATCTGCATGTCCTGATACCACCCCAATTCGCCAACCTGCCATATTATGCGATTTTGACAAACTATTTAATTCAAGGACAAAATCATTTTTTTCTGTGTACTTGAGAATACTCCTTGGATGATCATTCAGAATAAAAGAATAGGGATTGTCATTGATAAGAATAATATTATTTCTCCTGGCAAAATCTACTAATAATTCAAAATTTCTTCCGGACATAATACTACCTGTAGGCATATGGGGGTAGTTAACCCACATCATTTTTACATTCGAAAGATCCGATTCCTCCAGACTCTGATAGTCCGGAATCCAATCCGAATCTTCGGTTAATGAATATTTTCGTACGATGCCCCCTGCAAGTTTTGCCGCCGCCGCATAAGTAGGGTAGCCAGGATCAGGAACTAATATTTCATCCCCATTATTTACAAACGCCATTGATATGTGCATAATTCCCTCTTTTGACCCGATAAGAGGAAGTATTTCTTTTTCAGGGTCCAGGTCGACAGAAAAATATGTTGCATACCATTTTGAAAAGGCTTCCCGTAATGCCGGGATCCCTTTGTAGGGCTGGTATTGATGGTGATGATCGGGTACAACATTATGGGCCATTGCTTTGATCACCGATTGCGGAGGCGCGAGGTCTGGACTTCCAATTCCAAGATTGATGATGTCCTTCCCATTTTTATTCATCAAGTCGATCTCCCGAAGTTTTTTTGAGAAATAGTACTCTTTTACGGAAGAGAGCCTTGTGGCTGCCTGCAAAATTTTATTACCCATTGTTCCCTCCTTTCTTATAGATCCCGATCACTTCCATAACCGTAGTGTAGTCTTCGAGCGCTTTCAGAACCTCCTCAAATTGTTCCCTTCCCTCAATTTCGAGGTCTGCATAAAATCCATATAAAACATTCCTGCTTGGTACAGGATGAGATTGAATTTTAGAAAGATTTACTCCAAAAGATGATATCGCATTCAGCACTTTCCCAAGACTACCCGAGGCATGTGCCGTTTGAAAATATATTGATGCCTTATCAGGATCACTTACGATATCGTCTCCTGACGACACGATTAAAAATCGTGTATAATTGTCTTTATGTGATTCAATGCCGCGGGCAATTATCTCTAATCCGTAAATATCTGCTGCCAGCTCGCCGGCAATTGCTGCCACTCCTTTCAATTGATTGGTAGCGATCATTTTTGCACTATATGCCGTATCAGGCGACTCTACCAGTTTGATTCCCGAATGATCAAGGAAAAAATCCTTACACTGATGCAAAGCCATGGGATGGGATTGCACCTCTGTAATATCCTGAAGCCTTGTGCCGGGCAATGCCATAAGATGTTGTCCGATATGAATACTTATCTCGCCCCTGACCTTCAGGCCTGATTTTCGCAATAACTGATAATTGGGTATTATGCTTCCGGCGATTGAGTTTTCAATGGCTATAACTCCATAGTCAGATTCACCGGATAATACCTTTTCAAGTGCAGCATCAAAAGTTAAAGCCGGTTTAACTTCAAATCCTTCACCGAAATAACTGCGTGCTGCATCGTGGTGGAAACAACCTTCTATCCCCTGGATAGAAATCTTTAATACATTTGTTATCGTACTATCTTCCATTTTATATCGCATAAAAAAAGAGCCTCCGTGGGAGGCTCTTTTGTAATTATTTTTACACAAAGTCAATTATGGCCTCCCCTGTTTATCTAACAGATAAAAGAAATAGCCAAAAAAGAAAAATGTGTTTTGTTTTTGCATTGTCTTAATTTCTCATCCAAAGAAACAGAATTTAATTTTATAAATCAATGTGCGGGACAACAAATAATTATTTTTTTGTATCTGATCCGGAATTTAATATTCCGATAATCTCGTTCGCCTTCTTCATCTGATCTCTTAGTTTTTGTTTTTCACCGGTAGCGATCATCTTTCCAAATTCATTCAAATGACGTATATATTCATCCAATGCTTTTTTAATATCAGATGCATTTTGAATAAAAATTGGTCCCCACATTTCCGGAGAGCTTTTAGCAAGGCGAACGGTAGATTCGAAACCACTTCCCGCAAGCATACTGATGTTCTTTTCATTTTTTTCAATGTCCAGAACTGTAAGACCCAGTGTAAAGGAACTTATATGCGACAAATGGGAAACATAAGCCAGATGACGGTCGTGTTCCACCGAATCCATCTCAGTAATTTTCGAACCTAATATATCATAGATATTCTTTACTCTCTCCAATGCAAATGATGAAGACATTTCTGATTCACATATCAATGCAATTTTGTTTTCAAACAGTCCCAAAAATGATGACTCCGGGCCCGAGTACTCTGTACCGGCAATGGGGTGGGTAGCTACAAACCTGTTACGATTTGGATGGGTGCCTGCAGACTTGCAAATACCTGCTTTCGTGGATCCTACATCCATTATCACAGTTTTACTTCCCGAATAATCCAGAATATCAATGATTATTTCTTTTGCAGCATCCACCGGAACAGCCAGTATAACAAGGTCAGCACCGCTAATATCTGTTTCAACGGTTCCTTGCCTGTCAATAATATTCCTGCGGTTTGCTGCCTTTAAGTGGTCCGGATTAGAATCAATGCCTGTAACTGATTGAATCATGCCGGCTTTCCTCATATCCAAAACCATGGAGCCTCCAATCAATCCACATCCAATAAGTGTTACATTCATTTCAATTATTAAATTATAAAACTAACCATGTAGATATTATCATTGAACAATGCTTGATTCCATATTCCAATGTCCCCGGCTGGCCTGTCCGCCGTACAACTTTGGCAGGCGGGCGGGGGAATAGCGCGTGGGAAGGGGGTGGTATTTGTTTTCCCTTGCCCAGATATCAACGTTGTTTCCAACTCCCTTGTATACAAAAACAAGTGGCTTGAATTTAATTTTTTCCTCCCCCTAACCCCCTCAATGAGACTCAATGAGGGGGACATGGAAACTAGTTTCATAGGATAGTGTAGTCTTCATTTAATTGTACTTTTCTAAGCTTATAATCACATTCATTGTCTTGAATTGTGATTTGTCTTTAAATTTTCCAATCAATAAGTTGTTATTTGACCAATAACTCAAGGTATCGATTTATTCAACTAACATAAATAATAATAGTTAGATGGTTAGTTTTATTAAATTAATTTCCTTCAGTGAAAAAAAAAGCGCCTGATACAGCGCTTTTTTTCGTATTTATACAGATTTTCTATTTTTCATCTTTAGCATCCGCTTCAACATCAGGTTCTTCTGCTTTCTTCGCTTTGGGCTTTGCTTTTGCTTTTGGTTTTTTCTCCCCTGTTTCTTCAACAGTATCTTCAGATTTTACTTCAGCCTTCACCTCCTCCGTTGCTTCCGATTTTTTAGCCTTCACCTCTTTCGCCGGTACTTCCACTTCTTCTTTAGCCTTTACCTCCTCCTTTGGCTCTTCTGATTTTACTTCAGTATCCACCTTTTCAGCAGGTGTTTCTTTCTTAGCCTTTGTCTTTGGAGTGGCTTTCTTCTTTGGCTCTTCAGTAACATCAGCTACTTCAGCTGCTTCTACTTTAGAATCTGAAGCTACTTCTTCTTTTTCGGTCTTTATTGGAGCAGGTTTTGCTGCTTTTTTCCCGGCAGTTTCCATTTGCTCTTTCAGGGCAGATAAAGCATCCAGATCACCAAGGGTATCCTTTTCGGTACTTTTATTGATTTTATCAATAAAGCTTGTCTTTTTCTTCTTAGCCGATGCAGGCCTCGATTTTTCTTCTTTAAATGTAGCTGTATGTGACAATACAATACGCTTATCGTCTTTAGAAAATTCTAATACCTTGAATTCTGCACTTTCACCTTCTGCTACCTGGGTACCATCTTCTTTCTCAAGTTGCCTGTTATTTGCGAATCCGTCAATACCATAAGGCAATTCCAGAATTGCACCTTTATCTACTTTGTTAATAACCGTACATTTGTGTACAGAGCCAATCGTAAATACATCAGAGAATGTATCCCATGGGTTATCTTCAAGCTGCTTGTGACCCAGGGCCAACCTTCTGTTATCAACATCAAGTTCGAGTACCTGAACATCAAGTTCATCACTTACATTTACAAATTCTGAAGGATGCTTGATTTTCTTCGTCCAGGACAAATCAGAGACATGCACTAATCCGTCGATTCCTTCTTCCAACTCTATAAACAACCCGAAATTTGTGAGGTTACGGACAATTCCCTTATGAGTCGTACCAATAGCATATTTGGTAAGAACATCCTGTTTTGTCCAGGGATCTTCCGAAAGTTGTTTTATACCTAACGACATTTTGCGCTCTACCCTGTCAAGGGTGAGTACGACAGCTTCTTTTTTATCGCCCACCTCAAGGAAATCGGAAGGGTTGCGCAAATGCTGAGACCAGGACATTTCAGAAACGTGAATCAATCCTTCCACTCCCGATTTGATTTCAAGGAATGCACCATAATCTGCTACATTCACAATTTTTCCTTTCACCTTCGATCCTACCTGTATTTTTTCATCAAGAGCATCCCATGGATGGGGCGTAAGTTGCTTCATTCCCAGGGAGATCCTCTTCTTATCTTCGTCAAAATCAAGTACAACAACCTTTATGCTATCATCAAGGTTAAGCACATCTTCGGGGTGATTGATCCTGCCCCATGAAATATCGGTGATATGAAGAAGTCCATCTACACCTCCAAGATCAATAAATACTCCGAAGTTGGTCATATTTTTGATCACACCTTCAAGTACCTGGCCTTTTTCAAGGTTATTTAATATTTCGGCTTTTTGCTTTTCAAGGTCTTTTTCTATCAGCACTTTGTGGGAAACAACTACATTATCATTGGCGTAGTTAATCTTTACCACTTTCACTTCCATTTTCTTATCAACAAAAACATCAAAGTCTCGGATTGGTTTTACGTCAATTTGTGAACCAGGCAGGAATGCCTCAACACTAAAAATATCAACGATTAAACCACCTTTGGTTCGGCGTTTTACGACACCTTCGATAATTTCATCCTTTTCAAATGCTCCTTTAATATTTTCCCAGGCATTAACAATTTTTGCTTTTCTTCGCGAAAGAACAAGCTGTCCGTTGGCATTTTCCTGCTCCTCGACATAAACTTTTACAAGGTCTCCCATTTTTAGGTCAGGAGTATCACGGAATTCCGTTGCTGAAACAAGGCCGTCAGATTTGAATCCAATATTCAGAATGACGTCCCTTGCATTTAAACCAACAACTACACCCTCAACAACTTCTTTTTCAACAATTGTATTCAGCGAAGAAGTATATTCTTCTTCCATTTTAGATTTAGTATCACCGGAATATTCGTCGCCAAACCCACCTGTATTCACACTATCCCAATCAAACTCTTCGGTTGGAACATCAAAGTTCAAAATATCTTTCTCGGTCTCATTTTTCCTGGGCTTCTTAACCTCTTTTGCTGGCTTTGCTTCTGCTTTTACCTCTTCCGAAGTCTCAGATATATCTACCTTCTCAAATTTCTCAGTTTTCTCTTCCGGATCAGCTTTACCAGTATTCTCAGTCTTATCGGCTATATCAGTATTCTCAACTTTTCCAGCCTGTTCTCCCACTTTCTCTGCTTTTCCCGCCTCTTCTACATTTTCAGCTTTTCCAGCCTCTTCTGCATTTTCGGTTTTTTCAGCTTGTGGTTCAGGAGTTTTTACTTCATTTTCGGTTTTCTTTTCCGATGTGGTTTCTTTTTCGATTTTTTCTAATTCTTCCGATTTCTCAGAATCTTTAGCAGTCCCGGATGTTTCTTCTTTCTTAGCTTCGGCAGAATTTACATCCTCAACCTTTTCAGTTGTAGTTTCTTCTGCAGCAGGGGTCTCTGTTTCTTTCAATTCCGCTTCAACAGCTTTTTCTTTAGATTCACTCATAAAAAAAGCGCTCGATTAATTATTTACAGCCTGAGAGCAACAGGCATTTTAGTTTTGAGATCATTCCTTTCTTATTTAGAGAAAAGAACCCGTTTACTCAAACGGAGTGCAAAGTTATTAAAAGTTTTAAGTGAATAAAATTAAATCAGTAAACATTTGGCGATTTCCGGCTTCGGGTTATTGCACGAAGGGCTCTCAGATTTAACCAAAGTTACAAAAAGGATTTTCAGAAGATAAGGGAGTTGGGGAGTTGGGGTGTTTGGCGATGATTGGTACCCGTTGAGTATCCCGATAGGTAACTTGGAAGGTGGGCGCAGGTATCACGGAGGATTGGTGTTGTTTATGGACAAATGCTATCGCCATACCAGCTGACCGTGTCGCACTTGATTGAATGGCAAATAAAAGGCAATAACGAATGTCGAACAAATGGTTAACGATGAAGAAGGGTTTGGTTCCAGGCTTAGCGCCAGCTTTGAACTTTCCCCTATTAGCAAAAGGCTATTAGCTCAAACCTCAAAGCTATTAACAACCTAATCCGGTATCATATCGAAATTCAAAGTACCAACAGTATATTCCATCATTACTTTCTGGAACATAAAAGCATATTTAGACCTGGACAGGGATGTTTGCCCCTCAACAAATACATTGTTGGCACGGGAGAGTTCGATAAGGCTGGTAATCCCAAGGTTGTAACTTTCACGCTGCGTTTCCATTGACTTCTGGCCTGCTTCAAACTGCACCAGGCTTACCTGGTATGCCAGGGCCACATCCCTGAAATTCTGATACGTCCGTAAAACTTCCGTTTTAATCAATATTTCCTGGTTTTCAATACCCAGCAAAGCATTTTCATGCTGGACACGCGCACTAATAACATTGGACCTATTCCGCAATCCATTAAAAATCGGGATCGAAAGGTTAAAGCCATACTGCTGAAGCCTGTTGTCCTTTAAAAACTGTTCGCTGAATTCCCTGTCCACGGTTAAATCCGAATAAGCAGAACTTAATCCATAAAAACCTGTCAAGGTAGGAATGTAAGCTCCTTTTTGTACTTTGATATTTCTGAACGCGGCTTTTTCTGTTTCCGTTGTACTTTTCAGGTCCGCACGGTTCGCTAATGCTTCATTGAAAAGGTCCTGAATATTATAATCTCCAATATTGATATCATCAACACTCCATCCCGGATTCTCCAGGATGTAATTTGTAGAAGGGTCAATCATTAATGTTTGAGATAAAATGGCTTTATCATTGATATACCTGTTTTCAGCTCGTATCACTTCAAGTTCCGCACTTTTAACCTGAAAATCCTGATCATACTTATCGGTAATTGCCCTCGATCCTAACTCAAACATAAGTTTTATCTGATCAAGTAAGACCTGTTGGTTATCAAGGTTTTGTTTTGCAATAGTAACCTGCTCCTGATCCTGGAGTAAATTTAAATATTGTATGGCTACATCACTGATGATGTCCTGCTCGGTACGGGTGATCACAGATAGCTGAGCATCCAATCGATGATTATCCCGCTTTATCCGGTTAATATTTGAAAGGCCGTTGAACAATGTAATGTCAGCATTTATGGATCCGGACGCTCGATTACTTTGTGCGTTAATTACTTCGCCGGTCTGCTCAAAAAAGGAATTCCCATCAATTCTAAAAGCCAAAGCGCGTGCATTCACGTTTGGTGCCAGTGAGGCATAAGCGGAATTTTTTGATGCATTTACAGCCGTTAAATTATTTCGTTCCTGCTTTAGAACAATATTATTGTCCAATCCAATCCGGACGGCTTCTTTAAAAGATAACTGAAGGGCTTCCTGGCCAAATACATACGAGTCACCGCATACCAATACAACAAAAAATACTATTCTTTTCATCATTTTCATCCTTTACTATCCTGTAATTTATCCAATGCTGAGTCTCTACCCGGAAGCGACTTCACTGGGATGCATATCCGAAATCACCTGACCGTCAACTAAACGAACAATCCGGTTGCCATACTGTGCGTTCTTTTCAGAATGAGTTACCTGTATAATAGTCATCCCTTCCTCTTCGTTGAGCTTTTTGAATATGTCCATAATGCGCTCTCCTTGTTCGGAATGAAGGTTACCCGTAGGCTCATCAGCCAGGAGTAATTTGGGCTGTCCAACAATCGCCCTGGCAACACCTACAAGTTGTTGCTGCCCACCTGATAATTGCTCAGGGAAAAGATCCTTTTTTGCAACCATACTAAAACGGTCAAGCATATCGGCAACCATGCTTCTCCTTTTTGATCCCTTTATTCCTTTATAAATGAGCGGTGTTTCAATGTTTTCATACACTGTCAATTCATCGATCAGATGGTAAGCCTGGAAAATAAATCCGATGTAATGCTTATGTATATCAGATTTTTTCCGCTCCCGAAGTGTATGTACGGGCTCATTTAAAAAGAAATACTGACCCTGTGAAGGTTCATCCAGCATGCCAATAATATTTAATAAAGTGGATTTTCCCGCACCGCTTGGGCCCATAACCGTAAGAAAATCACCTTGTTCAACCTCAAGGTCCACACCTTTTAAAATAAATGTTCGTTGAAATCTTGAGTCAACGAACTTATCTACATCTAATAATTTTATCATATGTTTTGTAATTCGATTGAAGTAATAGCCATAAGTATGCCAAGAGTCCTCACAGACTAATACTAATGATTTTGTATTCTTATACGTCCGATAACGAAAAAGGATGTCCGATATCAGACACAACTGCAACTTTAAATCCGAAATCCGAAGCACTAAATCCGAAATCCGAAATCCGAAGCTCTAAATCCGAAATCCGAAATCCGAAGCTCTAAATCCGAAATCCGAAATCCGAAGCTCTAAATCCGAAATTCGAAATCCGAAGCTCTAAATCCGAAATCCGAAATCCGAAGCTCTAAATCCGAAATTCGAAATCCGAAGCTCTAAATCCGAAATGTACATTCATCAAAATTCCGGTGGACAAGTCCGAAATCCGAACAGTGTAAAGGTGACCAACTCAACATATTTAATTACAATCGGACTAGTACTTGATCCTTCGACTTCGCTCAGGGTTGACTTCAGCATTATGCCTCCGGCATACAGGTCCGGCATTCCAATCTTATTTTTTCGACCTCAGCGCATTCTTCGCGAACCCTCCGCGTGCCCCAGAAGCTTTAGCGGAGGCGCTACAAGTAAATTTGCTGGTGTATTGTTTCAGGTTACGATTATCAAATTAGTTAAATAGCAAAATCCGGAGATATTTGATCTAAATTTGATCAATGGAAAATAATAAGGTCATTCTTGTGAATGAAAACGATGTGCCTAAGGGTGAAATGAACAAGCTTGAAGCGCACAAAAAAGGAATACTTCACAGGGCATATTCAGTATTCGTTTTTAATGAAAAGAATGAACTGCTCCTGCAACAACGATCAATCAACAAATACCATTCCGGAGGCCTGTGGTCCAATACCTGCTGCAGCCATCCTCAACCGGATGAAGATATCCGAAAGTCAGCTTCCGACTGTCTAATTAAAGAAATGGGGATTCGATGCCAATTGGAATATACTTTTAAATTCATCTATCATTCCGAATTCGATAATGGACTGGTGGAAAACGAGTTAGACCATGTATTTGTTGGAAAAACAAGTGATCTGCCAAAACCGAATCCGGATGAAGTAAGTAATTGGCAGGCAATCACATTATCCGACCTCGAATCATCCATTACAAAATCACCGGAGAAATTCACTCCCTGGTTGAAGATATGTCTTCCGAAATTGAGAGACTATCTGGCGTCAGATTAAATCATTGCCAAGAACTCCTCCAAAGAAATTCACATCAAATCGTTGCAGACAACGAATGTATAAAGGAGTAAACTTTCGGTATATTTCATTATCTTCGGTTACAATATTTAATTTATCAAACCCACCTGTTTTAGAGTTGGATTATGGATAAAATAAATTAGCCAAAATTATTATCTTTGTTTGGGACTTAAATAATTCTTAGTATGGCTATAATATTAAATGACTTTGTAAAGGAGGTTTTAACTTCACCTTGCTATGGATTTGTAGGTACAATAAACGAATCCAATCAACCAGTAGTGACGAGGGTTTTTGGCTTCAAATTTGATGATCCACTGGAAACATTAACGGTATATACGTTCAAAAAAGACGCTCAACGTGTTGTTGATCTACTATCAGACAGCGTTAAAATAACAACTACTGTCAGTAATGCTATGGACTTTAAAACCATTCAATTTAAAGGAACTTATCAGAGACATTACGATGTGGCTGATGAAGAGATGAACTATGCAAGGGAGTGCAATGCGAAACAGGTTGAAATTATGGCAATGTTTGGCATCTCAAAAGAGGTATTTGCAAGTTGGCATTTCGAACCTTCTGTGGCCATTTCAATAAATGTTGAGGAAATATTTGACCAAACACCAAAGGTTAACGCTGGAAATAAAATAAACTAGCCTTATGATAACAGAAGAAATGATAGCGGGAATGCAAGGCGCTCTGCCCAGTGTCTTGGCAACAGTCGATGATAGTGGAACACCTAACATCTCCTATATATCACAGGTTTTTTATGTGGATGATCGCCATGTAGCCATTTCTAACCAATTCTTTAACAAGTCAATGCGTAACATAAATAGCAATGGAATCGCTACTGTAAATATTGTAAGACCTGATAACATAAAATCCTGGTACTTAGAACTTAAATATATAGAATCTAAAACCGATGGTGAGTTGTTTGAAAATATGAAAATGCAGTTAGATGCCATTGCCTCCATGTCAGGGATGGAGGATGTTTTTAAGCTGCGTGCCTCTGAAATTTTTGAAGTTGCTAAAGTGGATGAAGTAATTATGTCTTAATATTGAAAGCAGAAAACGACAACATACTTGATTTAATTGAGCACCAGAAAAATGTGGTGACCATCATCCATGAAGTATCATCTAAAGTGAATTCTTCCCTCGATCTCGATACTATATTTAACAGCGTCTTTAATTTATTGGATCGGTATTTCGATTTTAAACATATAATGATATTGCTGGTTGACAAGGAAGATCCGGGTCAACTAAAAGTAGCCGCGAGTCACGGATACGATGGAATGGGGATTGGAGCTGCAGTTCCTATTGGAAAAGGGGTAATTGGTATTGTTGCAAAAAACAAGAAGCTGTTAAGAATGAGCAACATTCGACGAGATTTGAACTATATCAAATCTGCGTCAGCATCTGATATCAGAAGCATCGATTTGCCAGGGATCGAAAATTGTGCCAGCCAGCTGGCTGTTCCTCTGCTCATTCAGGAAGACTTAGTTGGCGTAATTTCCATAGAAAGCCCAGACCTAAATTTGTTTAATAAAAATGATGAAGAACTACTGGAAATGATCGGCGTTCAAATTGGTATCGCAGTCAATAATGCCCGACAATTCAATATTATTGAATTTACAAATGCACAATTGAAAGATCTGAATGAAAACCTGGAACGAAAAGTAAAAGAGCGCACAAGGACTCTTGCCAGACAAAAAGATAAGATTGAAGTGCAGAACACTCTTTTGGAAGCACAGCATACCGCCCTGGAGGAAGAGCAGAACAAAACTCAAAAAATGCTTGAAAAAATTGAAACCCTATTTGGTCAGCAAGTATCAAAAGAGATTGCCCAGGAACTTGTGACAATGGAAGGTGAAATTGATAGCAAATTATATGATGTAACTGTTATGTTTCTGGATATTCGGGATTTTACTTCATTTGCAGATTCAAGGGTCCCTGAAGAGGTAGCTTCTTTCCAGAACGTAGTATTTGGTGAATTGCTGGATATTGTCCGAGAGCATAAAGGGATAACGAACCAAATTCTTGGCGATGGTATAATGGCTGTGTTTGGTGCTCCAGTGACGTCAAATTCACACGCTTTCGATGCAGTAACTGCCGGATATGCCATTCTCGATAAAGTAAAGGAGCTTGCCGAAGAGGGTAAAATACCACAAATCCGAATTGGTATAGGATTGAACAGTGGAAAAGTAATAGCAGGCAATATAGGTAATGCCCGCAGAAAACAATATTCTTTAACTGGAACAACAGTGATTATTGCAGCCAGGATTGAACAATTAAATAAAGTATATAAAAGCCAATTTTTAGTTTCTGAAGAAGTATACAGAGAAATTGGGAAAAATAGATATACGATAACCGAACTTGGTGATGTAGAATTGAAAGGAATCGAACAAGCGGTTAGAATTTATCAACTTGCATAATAAAAAAAACATCGACTGCACTCTGATGATTTGTTCTTTAATTTTTCGGAGTGAAAATGGTGACTCTCATTTTCAGCCGTGCACTACAGTTTATAAGAACAGGTTTGTTTTAAACAACTTCACCGCAATCGTAAGTAGAACAATCCCAAATACCCGGCGAAGTACACTGATTCCATTTTGTCCAAGCAATCTTTCGATGACTTCAGTTTTTTTAAGCACGAGATAAATAAAACCAAGATTTATTACTAAACCTATTATAACATTGATCGCATGATACTCCGACCGAATCGAAAGGATGGTTGTCAAAGTGCCCGCTCCCGCTATCAATGGAAATGCTATCGGAACAATTGATACGGTTTCAGGTGCTGCATCTTTAAAAAGCCTGACACCAAGGATCATCTCCAGGGCAATAAGGAACATAATAATAGATCCTGCGATGGCAAAAGAAGACAAATCGAGGCCAAACAAGTGAAGGATACCTTCACCAACAAACAGGAAAAGGATCATAATGACCATGGCCACTATAGTAGCTTTTCCTGATTGAATTTTACCAGCTCTTTGACGCAGGTCGATAATTATTGGTACCGAACCAAGGATGTCAATTACTGAAAATAAAATGAGTGTTGATTTTAAACCCAGAATTGTCATTAGAAATTTACACGGCTTCCAATTTACTGTCATTCAGGAACTTTCTCGCTTTTTGATTCTCACCATAATCTTATTATGCTTCCGATTCAAAAAACTGCGAGAGCACTTGACTAACAGCAACTTGAAACCCTCGCTACAAAGTCTACTGACAATTCTGGGTTAAATCTCGTCAATACTGAATTCCATGCTCCAAAATTTGGCGCAAAAATAGCAGGAATTCTATCACAACAAAATGTTCCGATAAATTATTCTGTCCGAAGGGAATTTACCGGATTGTCGGTAGCCGCTTTAACGGATTGCACACTCACGGTAAGAAACGAAATTGTTAAAGCAAAAACCAGTGACACTCCAAACACATAGTAGGGAATTGAAATATGATATTCGAAGGTTTGGAGCCATACATCCATAAACCAATAAGCCACGGGGCTGGCAATCACAAAAGCAATCAGGATAAGCAGCGAATATTCATTTGCAAGAGAAAAAGTAATCTTACTAACCGAAGCTCCAAGCACCTTTCTTATACCGATCTCTTTGGTCCGCTGTTCGACCATAAAAGATGCCAATCCATATAACCCCATGCAAGCAATTACGACAGTGAGGATCGCAAAATAGCTAAGCAATTTGCCCAGTGTTTTTTCAGACTTATATAATTTATCAAATTTATCATCCAGAAAAGAGTACTGAAAAGGATAGTTCAGCATCACTTCACGCCATGCAGCTTCCGTTTTGGATAATGTAGATTTGATATTTGAATTGATCTTAATAAACGAATAAAAATAACTTTGAAAGTTCCAGTACATAATTACCATGGGGGTTATCCTCTCATGAACAGATTGCATATAGAAATCGCTTACTACTCCTATTACAACAAGTTCGGGGGCATCAGGATTTCCACCGCTAAAAGTTACACGTTCACCAATGGCCGCCTCCGGGGATTCCCATCCAAATTCACGGACCGCTGTTTCATTTACCAGGACACCCGTTAATGTATCTGCCGGGTTTTCACGAAGAAAATCCCTCCCGGCTAATAGTTCAATACCCAGGGATTTTATAAAATCGTAGTCGGTTCCAAATAAGTTCACAATCCAATTCTTATCAACTGGCTGGTTAACCGGGCGCATAGTCGCCTGATTAATCAGGTCAGCCGGTGAATTAAATGATGCCGAAACATAATCAATAGTGGGTATCTGCAATAACCTGTTTTTAAATGCCCTGTAACTATCACGTAGTACCGGATCGGTAAATTCAACCACAACGACCTGCTCTTCTTCCAACCCAAGGTCGAGGTTTTGAATATACTTCATTTGATTATAAAGTATTCCGGTACTGATGATCAACCCAAGAGAAATTGCAAACTGGAGAATAATCAAAACTTTCCTTAAAAAACCACCTCCACTCCTCGAAGTACCGGTATTCCCTTTTAATACTTCATTGGGTTTGAATGAAGACATGAAAAATGCAGGGTATATACCTGATAATGTTCCAATCAACAGGGTAATACCAATCAATACAGTAATAGCAAAAGGATCAGAAAGCAGTGCTCCATTGAGGTCCTTTTCTACGAGATTTGAGAAAAACGGCAAAATCAACGATACCATGACCAATGATACAAGCATCGATATTAACGTAATGAGTATCGACTCTCCAAGAAACTGCCCGATTAATTGCTGCTTGCTTGCACCTGCTACTTTACGCATCCCCACTTCCTGGGCCCTCCGGGTTGACCGTGCAGTAGAAAGATTCATAAAATTGATTGCAGCAATTATAAGAACAAAGAGAGCGATAGCGGAAAATATATAAATAACAGCCATTGTTCCGTTCGCAGAAATCTCATTTTCCAGATGAGACTTTAAATGTATGTCGGTGAGTGGCTGAAGGTGCGCTTCTACTTCAAACCCATTTGCCTCGAGTTCTTCTCTGGTACCCAGATATTTCTCAATAATATCTTTAAGTTTTGAATCAAAATCTTCCGGATTATACCCAACAGGTAATTGAATGTATGTATATATAATTGGGAAGTTGTCGATTTCAAGCATATCATTGCCATAGAGGGGATCCCGCAATGTGACGAAAGAAGCCAGGAAATTAAAATTAAAATGGGTATTGGAGGGGAATTCCTCAAATACTCCGGTAACAGTAAAATCGTATTGATTATCAAGACGGAACTGTTTGCCAACAGGATTTTCTTCATTAAAATATTTCCTGGCAATACGTTTTGAGATAATTACTGAATACGGTGAGGAGAGCACTTTTTCGGGATCTCCTTTTAATAACCGTACATCAAACATATCGATTACCGAAGAATCAGCAAATGTCCACTCAGATTCATAAAATATCTTATTTTCATAGACTACTTTCCACCATTGGTTGGGTGGTTTAAACCGGGTAACCTCTTCAATTTCTGCATAATCATTATTCAAATGCCGCGCCCAACCCGGAGGTGTCTGGGCCGTAACCTGCATCCCATTAGAGGTTTTTATTTGGGCATAAATTCTGTATATCTGATCAGATTTAGAAAAATGTCTATCGTAGCTCAACTCATTCCACACAAATATCATTATGAGGGTAAAACAAGCAAGTCCAATTGATAACCCTGTAATATTT